>Ga0307966_1000162_pt1 | contig 53874 bp, 55 predicted proteins | sample OrgLakmetagen646_FD_203141 | JGI IMG/M metagenome (GOLD analysis project Ga0307966, IMG submission 203141) | Saline water microbial communities from Organic Lake, Antarctica - #646 | ecosystem: Environmental > Aquatic > Non-marine Saline and Alkaline > Saline | place: Antarctica: Organic Lake... | reverse complement strand
TCCCATAGTTCATCTCCTTTGTTGCATAATATGCTATCAAAGGAGCAGCACCAAACCGCGACAGGGCCATGATGTCCGGGATCGACATGTCGAGCCAGCGCGGGGCGTGGCAGCGCAGGACGCACTTATGGTCAGCAATGGTCACGGCGGTCAGCTTCTTCTGTCGCGGATCGAGGGCTTGGGTGACATGTTCGTCGAACGCCTTGCGCAGGGTGACCGCTGGTGCGTTGCGGGGGCGGTCGTCGTGCTGGGTGATGCCTGTCGCCTCGACACGCGTGTGGATCTCGGCTGCTGTCTGGGCGGCTTCGATCACAGACATCTGCGGCCATGTACCAAGTGTCTCCGTGAAATTACGCGATTTCCAAAACTTGCGGAATCGCCACGTCTGCGACCGTGGGCCGACTTCGAGACACGGGTTGGGGTAGCGGACACCGCGATACCGCGTCGCGGCACCGCTTTTGTGCGCAGCCTTGTCGAGCGTGACTTTGGTGAACGTCATTTCGAGGGTCGCCATGATTGATCTCTATGCAATCAACTATGCAATTGCATGGCAGCCAGCAGCGGGGCTGCGCAACCGAGGATAATGATTTTCTCAGGTAATTACTGCGTCAGGGAGTGTCTGCATGGTAGCAAACTCGCTTTACAAATCAGTTGCTCAACCAGCTGAGCTATAGCGGCGCCGGCACAGCCAAAAGCAGGGTGCCGATGTGTTGGCAAGCGTCTACGCAGAGCGCTCTTACGGGGTCAGCAGCGTGATGCCGGGAATGCGTCCGATGCTGTAGACGTCCTCATCATAGAGATCACTGAGCTCGTCGACAATCTCATCAGTCCAGCCGGGCAGGTCCAGCTCTTCCTCGATGGCGTCTTCATTGGCGAACTTATCCAAAAAGGCAGAGATGACGCGGCGTTTCTGCATCTCGGTCATGCCAGGATACTGGGTGACATAGCTCTCGAAGCGGGTCATTCCGGTGGGTGTCATGATCTCGCGCAGCAGCGCGTGTTCGCCAATAAGGGGGGTGCCGGGCTCAATCCCGGCCATGTCTCGCAGGATCTGGCCCCAGATCAGTGGTGTATCCTCATTGCACCAGATGGTGATGGGGATGTCGGGAATCGCGCCGCGCATCTGCTCGATCATGCCAGACCAGCGCATTTCGCGCGGGTCGGTCCCGCCTAGATAGGCGGGTAGGCTGTCGAATTTAGTTTGCGCCATAATGGCAGGGAGGAAGGTGGCGGGATTGCAGATGGCAAAGAACATCTCGATCTCATCATTAGCAAAGATGTCGCGAAATATCTGCATGCGGTGGGCGGCGGCAGTATAGAACTCGCCGCCTGAGGCTGCCATTTTCGGCGTGCCGAAAAAGCCGGGGTTCGATAGAATCAGCCGGTCCGGCAATTCGTCAAAGCCAAGCGCATCCATCAGCACATCGCGCGTGTCACTTGCGACGCCGGTCTGTGCGGCGGCATGCAGCACGTCGCGCATCAAGCGGCGATACTCCTTGGGATAAGGCACGCGCGTGCCACGTGTCGCCAACATGTCCTGATTGGCCGTCAGGCATTTTAGCAGGCGATCTTCGTCGGTGATGTGGGCGCCTGTGTGAAGAACGAGCTGCATGATGCGGAGGGTCCGGATTGTTGGTGTACTATGTCTCTATATGGGGCATTGCGGCGCAAATAAACCGGTTTCGGTGGGCATACCGACGACCTGCTCAGTGCTGTGCGGGTTGAAGGGCGCGCAAAAAGCATCAAGTGTGACTCGAGATCTTCGAAGGATACCATCGCGCATGCCCTACGCCCATTCTGACAGCCAGCCTGCCGTTCTGTCCAATCCCGCCCCGGATGTGCGCGAGCGCCTCAAGCTGGAGGGTGGCAAGCGGTTCGAGATAGTGAGCGAGTTCAGCCCTGCGGGCGACCAGCCCACCGCCATTGCCGAGATCAGTCAAGCGATCAGGGATGGTGACCGAGATCAGGTGCTGCTGGGCGCGACTGGCACAGGCAAGACCTACACGATGGCGATGGTGATCGAAGAGACGCAGCGCCCCGCGATCATTCTGGCCCCGAACAAGACGCTGGCGGCGCAGCTATACGGTGAGTTCAAGGGTTTTTTCCCCAATAACGCCGTCGAGTATTTCGTCAGCTATTATGATTACTACCAGCCCGAAGCATACGTCGCGCGCAGCGATACCTTCATCGAGAAGGAGAGCCAGATCAACGAGCAGATCGACCGTATGCGCCACTCGGCGACACGGGCTCTGCTTGAGCGGGACGATGTGATCATCGTGGCCTCAGTCAGCTGTATCTACGGTATCGGCAGCGTCGAGACTTACGGTGCAATGACGCAGGATCTGAAAGTTGGCACCGATTATGACCAGCGGCAGGTGATGGCCGATCTGGTTGCCCAGCAATACAAACGCAACGATGTGGCATTCCAACGTGGCAGTTTCCGCGTGCGCGGTGACAGCCTTGAGGTGTTTCCTGCTCACCTTGAGGATCGCGCGTGGCGGCTCTCCTTCTTTGGAAATGAGTTGGAGGCGATCATCGAGTTCGATCCGCTGACCGGAGAGAAGACCGGCAATTTCGAACAGATCCGCGTATATGCCAACAGCCACTACGTCACGCCGAAACCCACGATGAATCAGGCTGTCATAGGTATTAAAAAAGAGCTCCGCATCCGCCTCGATCAGTTGGTGGGCGAGGGCAAGCTACTGGAGGCGCAGCGACTGGAGCAGCGCACGAAGTTTGACCTAGAGATGTTGGAGGCAACCGGTGTCTGCAACGGGATCGAAAATTATTCGCGCTACCTGACCGGCCGCGCCCCCGGCGAGCCGCCCCCCACGTTGTTCGAGTTCATCCCCGATAATGCCATCGTCTTTGCAGACGAGAGCCACGTGTCAGTGCCGCAGATCGGCGCGATGTACAAAGGCGACTATCGCCGCAAATTTACACTTGCCGAGCATGGATTTCGCCTGCCCAGCTGCATGGACAACCGCCCCCTCAAATTCGAGGAATGGGATGCAATGCGTCCCCAATCGGTGTTTGTGTCAGCCACCCCCGCCAAGTGGGAAATCGAGCAAACCGGCGGTGTCTTTACAGAGCAGGTGATCCGGCCCACCGGCCTCTTGGACCCGATGATCGAGGTGCGTCCCGTCGGCACGCAGGTCGACGATCTGCTGGACGAGGTGCGCCGCGTCACAGCGGCTGGCTTCCGCACGCTGGTCACGACCCTGACGAAACGCATGTCCGAGGATCTGACTGAATACATGCACGAGCAGGGCATCAAAGTGCGCTACATGCACTCCGAAATCGACACCATTGAACGGATCGAGATCCTGCGCGATTTGCGGCTCGGTGCCTTTGACGTGCTGATCGGGATTAATCTGTTACGCGAGGGACTGGATATTCCCGAATGTGGCTTAGTGGCTATCTTGGACGCCGATAAGGAAGGCTTCCTGCGATCCGAAACATCGCTAATCCAGACCATCGGCCGCGCGGCACGTAACGCCGAGGGCCGCGTTATCATGTATGCCGACCGGATCACCGGCTCCATGGAGCGCGCGATGGGCGAGACGGACCGCCGCCGCGATAAGCAGATCGCCTATAACGAGAAGCATGGGATCACGCCCGCAACGGTCAAAAAGAACGTCGAGGATATCCTCGCCGGGCTCTACAAGGGCGACGTAGACATGTCCCGCGTCACGGCCAAGATCGACAAGCCGATGCATGGCGCCAACCTACAGACACATCTGGATGGGCTGCGAATCGAAATGCGGAAGGCCGCTGAAAACCTTGAGTTCGAGGAGGCCGCGCGCCTGCGAGATGAGGTCAAGCGGCTGGAAGCCGTCGATCTGGCGATTTCGGACGATCCGATGGCGCACCAGTCAGCGGTCGACGAGGCGGTCTCGGCCGGAGCCAAGGGGCGCGGGCGGTCAACGGCGGGCCGGCCGGGTCAGCGCGGCGGAAACGTCAAGCGGCGCAAAAAGTGAAGAACCCGTAGGGCCGTGACCACGTTTCATCTCCAGCCTCATCAAGGAGACTCAGCATGGAATATGGTTTATTCGGAACTCTGGTCCTGATCGCTGATATCTATGCGATCTACCAGACGCTCACCTCGTCGGCATCGACGGGCAAAAAAGTCGCCTGGACGTTGGCCATCCTGATCCTGCCGGTCCTTGGCTTCATCGCGTGGCTGATCTCTGGCCCGCGTGGAAACAAGTCGCGTGTGTAGGATCTATATGCCCATCAGATACGGAAAGAGCGGGCATTTGCCCGCTCTTTGCTATGTCGTACGACAGCTTACGGCGGTGCCAAGCCTTAAAAGTCGAAGATATCTTCCAAGAATCCGCCGCGCTTTTTCTTTCTGCGCGAACGGTCGTCATAGTCGCCCTCATCGCGGTATTCGCCCCGGTCGCGGTAGTCGTCGCGTCCACGCTGAGGCGCCTCGCGGGGCGGCGGAGGTGGGGGGGCCTGCGTCGCAGCCGACCGCTCGATGATTTTGTCCAGTTCGCCCCGGTCCAGCCATACGCCGCGACATTCGGGACAATAGTCGATTTCCACCCCCGAACGATCCGTCATCACCAGCTGCGCGCCGTCAATTGGACATTTCATCGGCATTTCCTTTCATGAGCCTGCATCATAGCACGATACATGTGGGCGCGGGGGCCGCCTGTTGCAATATCCGGACGGAGGCAGAATGCCGGGTGGTTTGCCGATTGGCGCAGGCGGGTCGCGCGGCTATGGTTCGGACATGATCCATGCGGAACCCACCGCGCTGATATGGCGCCGCTTATGAGTCTTCTGCTGCTGGCGGGAACCGGTGAGGCGAGCGCGCTAGCTGATTGCCTTGCGGCTGAGCGCGCACCTTTTGCCGTCTGGCTACCGGAGGGTCCAAGACTCGCGCGAGAGTGGCCCTGTTGTGTTTATCGCGGCTCGCTTTCCATATGTCTGGCCGAGGTGGCGCCCACCGCCATCTTGGATGCAAGCCATCCATTTGCGGCAGACATCTCGCACGCCGCGTCCAGCCATTCTGCCAAAGCTGGTCTGCCCTACTGCCTGCTGCTTCGGCCAGAATGGCGCGCGCAGCCTAGTGATCTCTGGACCCATGTGACCAGTGAGGCAGGCGCAGTGCAGCATATTGCGCCGGGCAGCCTGGTGTTCGCTGCGTCGGGCCGCGAGGGTCTGGCGCGTTTTGCAGCGTTGCAGGATTGCTATATCTACTGCCGCCAGATCGGCGCGCCGGATGCGCCCTTTCCTCTGGCGCATGGCGAGTGGCTGGTTCAGCAGCCCCCCTTTACAGTGGAGAGCGAGATTGCGCTGTTTCGCCGTCTGCGCATTGATTGGCTGGTGCTGCGCAACGCGGGCAGCGTCCGGGCCGAAACCAAGCTGACCGCGGCGCGCGCCCTTGGCGTGCAGGTGGCGATGATTGCGCGCCCCGTGCCGCCAGATGCGCCCCGCGTTCACACGGTCGAGGCCGCGCTGGCGTGGGTGGCGGCGCTATGAGCAATATGGCAATCGGACGAATTATCGAAACGGACGCTGATGTGGCGGCGGATGCGGATGCGGTCTGCGCCATGTGCCCGCGTCTGGCCGAGGCATATGCCCAAACTGGCCCATTGCCCCTGCGCCGTAAGCCGGATGGCTTTGCTGAGTTGCTCAGTGCTATTGTCAGCCAGCAGGTTAGCGTCGCGTCGGCCAACGCGATCTGGACGCGGATGCGGGAGGCGGACCTGACGGCGCCTGCGCCAATCCTGCTGGCGGGCGATGATGGCCTGAGAGCTGCAGGCCTCAGTCGCCAGAAAATACGCTACGCGCAGGAACTGGCCAGCGCAGATATTGACTGGGCGGCGCTGCGCACCGCGCCCACAGATGCGGTGCTGAAAACGCTGACAGCCGTGCCAGGCATCGGCACGTGGACGGCGGAAATCTATGCGATGTTCAGCCTTGGCCATGCGGATGTGTTCGCCCACGGCGATCTGGCCCTGCAAGAGTCGGCGCGTGTTCTCTATAATCTGCCGGGGCGCCCGAACGAGCGGGCGATGCGCGTCATGGCGGCCGGGTGGAGTCCCTACAGGTCGGTTGCTGCCCGCCTGCTTTGGGCCTACTACCGTATTGCAAAACAAAGAGAGGGCATCAGATGACGCGTGTTTTGAACGCTGGCCGCAAAGAGCCGATTTCGGGCGCGACGAAGTCGATCGTGGTGTTTCTTCATGGCTATGGCGCCAATGGCCCCGACCTTTTGGGTCTTGCCGATCCTCTGGCTGACCACTTGCCCGACACGCTGTTTGTCGCGCCCGACGCGCCCGAAAGTGTGCCGGGGATGCCCAACGGCTTTCAGTGGTTTCCCATCCCTTGGATCGACAACAGCAGTGAGGAGGAGGCTGAGCGCGGTCTGCTCTCCGCTTCGGACGATCTGAACGCGTTCCTCGACGCGTTGATGGTGGATGAGGACGTGCTGCCCGAGCAGGTTGTGCTGTTCGGGTTTTCTCAAGGGTCGATGATGGCCCTGCACATTGGGCCCCGGCGTGAGGACGCGCTTGCGGGGATCGTTGCATTTTCGGGTCGCCTCTTGCGTCCCGAACTGCTGGTCGATGAGGTGCTTAGCCGCTCACCGATTCTGCTGGTGCATGGCGATGCGGATGAGGTGGTTCCGGCGCAATCTCTGCCCGAGGCCGCCGAGGCATTGCAGACGGCGGGCTGGAAGGACGTCTATGCCCACGTGATGAAGGGTACCGGCCACGGTATCGCGCCCGACGGGCTTGAGGTGGCGCTGGCCTTCATGGCGGATAAGCTGGGACTGGGCTGATAGCCCGCTCCGGAATCCGGACAGCCTCAGCGCCGGTGGGGGCTGGGGCGAATTGCCGAGGCCCCTGGAGCTGGGGCCAAGGCGGGCATCTATCGCTCAGGCCGTATCCCGCCGCTGACGCATCACCAGCCAGATCAGCGCGCCGCCTGCCAAGATTAAGAACGGCGCCATTGCCAGATTGACGGATGTCCAGCCTGTTTGCGCATCACCGCCTGAGCAGTTCATCAACCCGCCTGAGGCCAGGGACGCTACGGTCACGCCGCCAAACACCAACAGATCGTTCAGCCCCTGCATCCGGCCCCGCTCGTGCGGGGCGTGGGCCCCGGCCAGCATCGTTGTGGCGCCAATAAAGCCGAAGTTCCAGCCGATGCCCAATAGGAATAGCGCGATGAAGAAGTTCGGTAGCTCCACGCCTTGCAGTGCGACGACGCCCGCAGCCGCCAGTATAGCGATGCCCGCTCCCATGATGCGCTCGACCCCGAAACGCGCTATTAGATGGCCCGTAAAGAAGGATGGCGCATACATCGCTAGCACATGCGCGGTCACCACGTCTGCGGCGCGCCCCGCGCCAAATCCGCAGCCAACAACCGCCAGCGGGGTGGAAGTCATCACAAGGTTCATCAGCGCATAGGACACCATCGCGCAGATCACCGCGACAGCAATGCGTGGCGTTTTCAGCAGCTCAAGCCGGGTGCGCCCCCGCGGTGCGTCGCGCGACGGCATGGGCGGTTTTGGGATGTTGAGGAACAAGAACAGCACCGATCCGGTGACGTTCAGCCCGATCACTGTGATATAGGTACCAAGGAACGGCACCACCATCGCCTCGGCCGTTACCTTGACAAGTTGAGGGCCGATGATCGCGCTTAGCAGTCCGCCGGCGAGGACGTAAGAAATCGCTTTGGGGCGGAACCCGTCGCTGGCGGTATCGGCGGCTGCAAAGCGATAGAAGCCTTGGGCGCTCATGTAGATCCCAGTCAGAAAGCTGCCGATCAGGAATAGCGTAAAGGATGCGGTGTAAAGGCCATAGGCCCCCACCGCGCCGCCGATCGCGCCGCCTGTCGTCCCGATAAAGAAGCCCACCTTGCGCCCGTAGCGCTGCATTATCGCCGATATCGGCGTCGCCGACAGCATAGAGGCGATGACAATCATCGAGATTGGCAGCGTGGCAAAGCAGGGATTCGCCGCCAGACCACCCCCAGCTAGACCCGCGACCACGAATATCATGGGCAGCTGCGCCCCCAGTATGGCCTGTGCCAGCACCAGAACAGTGACGTTTCGGTGCGCACGCGCGTCGTCTGCAAGCGGGGCTGTATGTGTCATGCGAAAAACTGCTAGACCTGTCGGCGCGCCTTAGCAAGGGCGTGGTTAGGTTGGGCGGATGCGCTGTATGGCTGCGATTCACGCGGGGCAGCGTGCCAAAGAGGGCCGTCCTTAATTCAGGGCCTGCGCGATCTACGCGCTCTCGGCGGACAGCCCGCGGCCCAGCGGATCCATATTACGCACAGGCTCGCCCTGCAGCTGGCCCTGCCAATCCAGCACTTGACGCATCAGGACAGACCGCCCGATGCAGAGCAGCGCGGGCGGCTCCAGCCCGCTAGTCTCGATGTCGGCGGCTAACCGGCTGAGTGTGGTTTCGATGACCTTCTGCTGCGGGGTCGTGGCGTTGCAGACCACGGCGCAAGGCTCACTGGGGTCGCGGCCATGTTCCATCAGGGCGGCTGAAATTTGGGCCGCGTGCTTCATCCCCATGTAAATCACCAGCACCTGACTGCCCTCGGCCAGCGCCTTCCAGTTCAGGGAGGAGGGCGCATTGCCAGATTGGTCATGGCCGGTCACGAAGGTCACTGATTGATTCACGTCGCGGTGGGTGACGGGGATGCCTGCATAAGCCAGTCCGCCGATCCCTGCGCTAATACCGGGAATGATGCGCACCGGCACGCCGTGCTGCACCAGTGTTTGCGCCTCTTCGCCGCCACGCCCGAACACGAAGGGGTCGCCGCCCTTGAGGCGCAGCACGCGTTTGCCTGCGCGCGCCAAATCGACAAGGCGCAAGGATATGTCACGCTGGACCGCAGAAGGTTTGCCGCCACGCTTGCCCGCATAGATCTTCTCGGCCTGCGGCGCCCAGTCGAGTATGACTTCCTGCACCAGCGCATCATAGACGATCACATCGGCCTGCCGCAGTGCGTTGAGGGCGTGGATGGTCAGCAGGCCCGGATCACCGGGGCCGGCGCCACAGAGCCAAACCCAGCCGGACTGCATATTTGGCCACTGATGGGCGGGAAGGGGGAGTGCATCGAACATGGACTAGCATATGCCGCAGGATGTTGAGCGCGGAAAGAGGCAGGCCCTGCGCGTGCTGGCCGGGGTGCGAAACGCGGTTCATCAAGGGAGGGTCAGGCTGACGCATTTGTTCGCGTGCCTACCCTGTTCCATGATATTGTTCTGATATGCATAGATGACCAAAACATCGTTTTAATTTGCAGCGTATATCATTCCGCTAGTCAGAACAGTATTCCTACCACCGCTTGGTCAAGGATCTTGCCATCAGCCCTAACGAAGAGCGAATCGGCGACGGCTCCAACGCGCCATTCATGACCAGCGCGGGATGCGCCGATGCGCGCCTCAGCACGCCGCCGGCCTGCCATCCGGCCAGCAAGGCCGGGCGCGCCGCGCCGCTGACATCGCCCCGGCGTGACCGCGCGGCCGCGAGGCGGCGCAAGCCATCTTTGGCCAAGGCGCGGATACCTTCAGGGCGGCCGTCCAGCAGCGGCACGCGCCCCGCCTCCTCTAATGCGGGGATCGCGCGCAGCCATGCGGCGACTCCGGTGGCATAGCCCGCGTCTATGACTGTGGACGGCTCCACCGGCCCCAGTGCGCGGGCGGCGGCCAGCATCAGGTTGCCGCTGGTCTGCTCGAGATAGCGGGTGAGGTGGGCCTCGTCCTCGAACGGGTCGCGGTAGATATCCCATTGACGCGCCGCGATCAGCGCATCGAGCAACGCCGCGCCCTGTGCATCCAGAACCTCAGCCAAGGGCGTCACCACCTCGTGCCGCCTGACGTTGCCACCTGCTGCTATCTCGCCCAGGGCGTCGCGCCACCATTGCAGGCGCATCTCCGCGATCAGTGCTTCTTGTGTCATCCACGGCGCGCGCGACACCTCGATGTTGAATGCGTATATCGGAAACAGAACGCGCCGCGCCGCTACGGGCGCGGCCATCGCGGCGCGGAAGCGGTCGGGGTCTCCACGGCGCAACATCTCGGCGCAGCCGGTCAGGTCTTGGCCTAGATCAGGCATTTTGCAGCAGCTTCCAGTTGATTGCATCCAGCAGCGCATCGAAAGAGGCATCGACGATGTTCGCGCTGACACCGACGGTAGACCATTGGCGACCCTGGCCATCCTCGCTGTCGATGATGACGCGGGTCACGGCCTCGGTTCCTCCTTGGGTGATGCGCACCTTGAAGTCCACCAAGCGCATGTCGTCAATCATACCCTGATAGCGGCCAAGATCCTTGGCCAGCGCCTTTGCCAGTGCGTTGACGGGGCCGCGATCGCACCCAGCCGTGTCCATCGACTCGCTGACCGACAGCTTTTTCTCGCCGTCCACCTTCACCACGACGACGGCCTCGGACAGGCTGACCATCTGGTCATACTTGTTCTTGCGACGCTCAACCGTGACTTTGTAGCGCTTAACCTCAAAGAACTCGGGCATTTGCCCCAGCGCGCGGCGCGCCAACAGCTCGAAACTGGCCTGCGCGCTGTCGTAGGTATAACCAATCGCCTCGCGCTCCTTTATCTGGTCGAGGATGAGGGCAAGGGCCGGGTCGCCGTCTGCGACAGCTATCCCTGCCTCGCTCAGGCGGCGCCGCAGGTTCGACTGGCCAGCCTGATTGGACATGGGGATGATGCGTGCGTTGCCGACCAGCGCGGGGTCGATATGCTCGTAGGTCGAGGGATCCTTGAGGATCGCGCTGGCATGCAGCCCCGCTTTGTGCGCGAAGGCCGACGCGCCGACATAAGCAGCTTGCCGCATCGGAACGCGGTTCAGTATATCGTCCAGCTTGCGGCTGATGCGGCTTAGGTTTTGCATCGCCTCGGGTGTGACGCCGGTGTCAAAGGTGCTGGCATATGGCTCCTTGAGCAGCAGGGTCGGGATGAGCGTGGTCAGGTTGGCGTTGCCGCACCGCTCGCCCAGCCCGTTCAGCGTGCCTTGGATTTGGCGCGCGCCCGCATCGACGGCGGCCAGTGCGCCCGCGATAGCGTTTTCCGTGTCATTGTGGGTGTGGATGCCAAGGCGCTCGCCGGAGATGCCCGCGGCGATGACCTCGGCCGTTATGCGCCCGATCTCGGTGGGCAATGTGCCGCCATTGGTGTCGCACAGGACGATCCAGCGCGCGCCTGCGCTGAGCGCGGCATGGCACACTTCCAGCGCATAGGCGGGGTTCGCCTTGTAGCCGTCAAAGAAATGCTCAGCGTCCAGCAGCGCCTCGCGCCCGCTGGCGACGAGATGCTTGATCGAGGCGGCAACGTTTTGAGTATTTTCCGCCAAGGTGATGCCCAAGGCACGTGTCACATGGAAGTCATGCGCCTTGCCCACAAGGCACACGGTGGCCGTGCCTGCATTCATCACGGCGGCGAGTACGTCGTCATTCTCGGCGCTGCGGCCCGCGCGCTTGGTCATACCGAAGGCGGTCATCTTGGCGCGCGTTCGCGGGGCCGTGTCGAAGAACGCGCTGTCGGTCGGGTTGGCCCCCGGCCAGCCGCCCTCGATATAGTCGACGCCGAGGGTGTCGAGCATCTCGGCGATGCGCTGCTTCTCGGCGGTCGAGAATTGGACGCCCTGGGTTTGCTGCCCGTCGCGCAGGGTGGTGTCGTAGATATAGAGACGTTCGCGGGTCATGTCAGCACCCCGCGCCCTAGACGTGATCCGGGGCCTTTGATCAAACATCCTGAAGCAATGAATGAGCCACAACGGCCCCGCCATTCTAGCCGTGCCTTCTTTGGCACGGCTAGCCCCCCCCCGCCCCCCCCCAGCGGTCGGGGGCTAGCCTGTGTTGGGAGTGCGGCAGTCATTTGAAGGCCTCAAGCTTGGAAGTCAGCCATTTAAGCACCTCTTCTCGATCGACACCAGTCAACCTCTGGAATCGCTCATCATTCTTTGACGCCAACATTTCGCTATACGCATCCGACCAGCGTAGTTTGATTTGTGTCCCTTTTGGGCCTGATCTCACCTGAGCACCAACTGACTTGAGCTGATCCTGCAAGAGATCAACTTTGCTGAAATCCTTGGTCTTTTTGCCTTCAACCCTGGCCAGTTCAAGCTGTTTCACGTACCGCGACATGTCGATGTATTGCCATTGGCTTTCCATTTCACCCTCCTTGGGAAGTAATCCAAGGAAATCTAACGATGCTTTTAAGGTTACAGCCACGCCTTCATTTGAAAGCTCACTTAGCCTTGCAATTGCCCTGGGCGTATCAAGGTCGTTAGCGATTGCCATCACGACAGCTGAATCCGGGCTGCCATCGGCCTCGACACCCGAAATCTGGTCATGATATTTCCCAAGCATGACTTTTGCGAACAGCGATCTCTCTTTTGTCCAATCCATCGGCTTGCGATAATGCGTGCTTAAAAACACAAACCGGATCACCTCGCCCGGGACGCCCTGCTCCAGCAAATCCCGCACTGTAAAGAAATTGCCCAGCGACTTGGACATCTTCTTGCCCTCGACCTGTAACATCTCGTTATGCATCCAGACCTGCGCAAATCCACCATCCGGATGGGCGCAGCAGCTTTGGGCGATCTCGTTCTCGTGGTGCGGGAACATCAGATCGTTGCCGCCGCCGTGGATGTCAAAGCTGGCGCCCAGCAATTCGTATGCCATCGCCGAGCACTCGATATGCCAGCCGGGGCGGCCATAGCTCCACGGGCTGCCCCAGCCCGGCTGGTCGCCAGTTGAGGGCTTCCACAGGACGAAATCCATCGGGTTGCGCTTGTAGGGCGCGATCTCGACCCGCGCGCCGGCGATCATGTCGTCGATGCTGCGACCTGAGAGAGCGCCGTATTTTGCATAGCTTTCGACCGCAAAGAGAACGTGGCCCTCAGCCTCATACGCGTGACCCTTGGCGATCAAATTTTCGATCATCTTCACCATCTGGGGGATGAACTGGGTCGCGCGGGGCATCATGTCTGGCTGCAATGCGCCGAGGCTGTCCATATCGTCCAGAAACCACTGGATCGTCTCGTCCGTGATATCGCCGATCGAGCGGCCGCTTTCGGCGGCGCGTGCGTTGATCTTGTCGTCGACGTCCGTAAAATTGCGGGCATATGTCACGGCGTCCTCGCCATAGACATGGCGCAAGAGGCGGTAGAGCACGTCGAACACCACCACAGGGCGCGCATTGCCCAGATGGGCGCGGTCATAAACGGTCGGTCCACAGACATACATTCGCACGTTTTTCGTATCAATCGGCGTAAACGGCTCCTTGCGACGGGTGCGGGTATTATGCAGCTGGATCGGGGTCATGGCGGGCCTCGCGAAGGGGGGCTGGGATGGTGCGGAATGGGCTGGACTTAGCAATTAAGTCGCCGGTTTGGAATAGCGCAGATCACCGCGCGCGGCATCGCGGCACCACCCCCACACGGCAATTTATGATCCAAAAGCGACACGCGTCGCAATCAGGACAGACAGGGCGCGCGCCCCATGTGCTGAATTGACGCATCAACAGCGGAGAGATGGCCATGACGCCATTTAGCAAGATTGCCCTCGTCGTGCGCACAATTGGTGCGGTGAGGGGCCGTGCGGCACGGGGCAGGCCTGCAGGCCGCACCTGACTGCTCGCCCGATTTCTTTGCACCCTCGCAGATGAGGCCCTCCTGATGAACAATATGTCCCCTCGCCGTACTGGCGGCCGCGCCGCGCGGCGCGCCGTCCGCTCCGCCCCTCCGTCGGACGCCATGCGCTCAATCCGTCCCGGCATGGATGGGGGGCGGTACAACCCTCTGACCGATGCCGAGGTGCTGCGCATCCACCACACCGCGCTGGACGCGTTGGAGCAGATCGGCCTTGCCGATGCGCCGGCCAGTGGTGTGGCCTACCTGACTGGTGCAGGCGCAATTCTGGGCGATGACGGGCGCATCCGCTTTCCCCGCGCGCTGGTCGAGGATGTTATCGCGCGCGCCAACCGCAGCGTGACCCTGATGGGCCGTGACCCACGCCATGACATGGTTCTGTCAGGCAGTCGCGTGCATTACGGCACGGCCGGCGCCGCGGTGAACATGATCGACGTTGATGGGCGCAATTACCGGGAATGCACAGTGCAGGATTTGCATGATGCTGCGCGGATCGCGGACGTTCTGGACAACATCCATTTCGTGCAGCGTCCAATGGTATGCCGCGATATCCCCGACAACCTAGAGATGGATCTGAACACGATCTACGCATGCTGCGCTGGCACGACCAAGCATGTTGGCGTGTCCTTTACCGAACGGGACTATGCCCGCAAGGGGATCGAGATGCTGCACCTGATCGCGGGGGGTGAGGCGGCTTGGCGGGATCGGCCGTTCGTGTCGAACTCCAATTGCTTCGTCGTGCCGCCAATGAAGTTCGCCACTGAGGCCTGCGAGGTGATGGAGGAATGCATCAAGGGCGGGATGCCCGTTTTGCTGCTGAGCGCTGGTATGGCGGGCGCCACGGCGCCTTCGACCATCGCGGGCGCTATCGTTCAAGCGACCGCCGAATGTCTCGCGGGTCTTGTCTATGTCGATGCGGTCAAGCCGGGGCATCCGGCGATCTTTGGCACTTGGCCTTTTGGCCTCGATCTGCGCACCGGCGCGATGACAGGCGGATCGGGCGAGCAGGCGCTGCTGACTGCCGGCTGCGCGCAGATGCACCGATTCTACGACGTGCCCGGCGGCGCGGCAGCGGGCATCACAGATGCGAAACTGCCGGACATGCAGGCTGGGTGGGAGCAGATGTGCTCAAATGTCATGGCTGGGCTGTCGGGTCTGAACATGGTTTATGAGGCGGCGGGGATGCATGCGTCCCTTTTGGGGTTCTGCCTTGAATCGTTGATCTTGGGTGATGATCTGATCGGTCATGCGCAGCGATGTGTGCGCGGGATTGAGGTGGATGACGAGACGCTTGGGCTGGAGCAGATCCGCTCGGTCTGTATCGGCGGGCCCGGTCATTATCTGGGCACCCCCCAGACGCTGGCCCGGATGGAGAGCGACTATCAATACCCTAAGACCGGTAATCGGATGAGCCCGAAGCAATGGGTAGAAGAGGACAAACCTGACCTGAATGCAGGGGCGACCGCCCGCAAGGAGGCGATATTGGCCGAACGGTCGGCAGCACGGTTCGCCCCCGATGTGGACGCCGCGATCAGGGGCGCGTTCAAGATACACCTTCCCTCTTGATCCGGTAAAGGTCTAGCGTTGCGCCATTATCTCGGAGCCATGCATGACCCCTACCGTTTTCATTGCCGTGATCGGCGCTGCCGTCTTGCACGCCCTCTGGAACGCGGTTGCCAAGGGCGGTGCTGATAAGCGCGCCAGCGTTGGCGCCGTGGTCATCGGCCATGCGCCGCTGGCTTTGGCTGCGCTTTGCTATGCTCCGATGCCCAGCTTGGCCAGCTTGCCTTGGCTGGGCGCGGGAATGGTGCTGCATTTTGGCTATCAGCTGGTTTTGATGCGAGCGTATGAGTGCGGCGATCTCACGCAGGTCTATCCCATCGCACGCGGGTCGGCGTCGCTGTTTTTTCCGTGGTGGTTCTGGGTGTGCATCTGGCCACTGCCGAGATGCTTGCCATCGTCATCATCGCCATTGGTATTCTCAGCCTTGCCGCCGTGCGCCGCAGTGATGGCCAGCGCAATGGGCGCGCTGCCGGGCTGGCGCTGCTCACGGGTGTTTTTATTGCGTCCTATTCGCTGGTCGACGGGTATGGTGCGCGGATCGCGGGCACTTCGCTGGGCTTTTACGGCTGGATGGCGATGGGAAATGTGGTGCTGATGACCGTCTATCTGGCTGTGCGCAGTCCCGGAACGCTGGGGCGTATTGCGCGGGACGGGCGCATGACCTGTGTCGTTGGTGGCGCCGCGTCCTTTGCCGCGTATGCGTTGGTCACTTGGGCGTTCACGCAGGCGCCCATTGCACTTGTCACGGCGCTGCGCGAAACTAGCGTGGTGTTTGCCCTGCTGATTGGCGTCTTTTGCTTCAAGGAGCGTCTGGATCTGGCCAAGGCGCTGGCCACCGCTGCGACGCTGACCGGCGCGGTCCTGCTTCGATGTGCACCGGTGTCCTGATCTGATGCGGATCCCTGCCTTTTCAGACCTGCACAGGGACTTGGACGCCGTGCGCGTGATCGCCTCTGCCAGTGGACGCGTCGATATCGCGACGCAAGGCTGGGGCGCGGCTGAACTGGTTCGACATCGGGCGCCAGGCAGGTCAAAATATGCGTAAGCAGCCCCGCAATCAGCCTCAAGGAGCGCATCATGCAACTGGACCATCTTGTCATCAATACGGCCCTCGGGATGGACTGTGCCGCTGCGCTCTTCGCGGACTTGGGGTTTCACCTAACCCAGCGTGGCCATCACTCGCTGGGCTCGATCAATCATCTGATGGTGGACCCCGTCAGCTATCTGGAGCTGGTTGGCGTGCCGGCCTCTGGCAAGCAGCGGCAGGAGGTGCTTGATAGCCCACTCGGCCTCAGCGGGCTTGTCTTTCGCTCGGATGATGCAAAGGCGACGTATGCCCGGCTGACCGCTGCAGGCTTTGCCCCGCAAGAGCCGATCCTGCTGGAACGGCCCGTCATGCTGGTGCAGGGCGAGGATATTGCCCGCTTTCACAACGTGCGAATGACGGCGGCCGAATTTCCCGCTGGGCGCGTCTATTTCTGCCAGCATCTGACCCCAGATCTGGTCTGGCGTGAGGAATGGCTGGGCCATCCAAACGGCTTTTGTGGCATTTCTGGCATGAGCGTCCACGACCCCGATCCCGAGCGCGCGGCGGCCCGCTATGCCGCGCTGTCGGGCGGGCAGGCTATGCTAAACGGTGCCGGTGCCGGTGGTGGCTGGTGCATAGAACAGGGCGGCTTTGCGCTGTGTATTGTGCAAGGGGCCAGCGCCTTTGCTAGCGCAACGCTGGTGTTCGGCGATCTTGATGATATCACGATTCGCGCTGAGGCGAGCAGGCACGCCGAGTGGCGCGGCGATGGCGTGGGTGGAATTCTGACCATTCCATTGCTGGCACTGACCCTGAAGTGCCGTGCGAAATGACATTCCATAAACGAAAGATCGGCCATGATTAACATCCCCGGATACCCCACACAGCGGACGCCTATGTTTGCACGGAACATGGTCGCCGCGTCCCAGCCGCTGGCGGCGCAGGCGGGGCTGAGGATGTTGGCAGACGGCGGCAATGCGGTCGATGCCGCGCTGGCCACCGCGATCTGCCTGACAGTGGTCGAGCCGACAGGCTGCGGCCTTGGCTCGGACGCGTTCGCGATCTTGTGGGACGGGGCGCGTCTGCATGGGTTGAACGCATCAGGCCGCGCGCCCGCCGCTTGGACACCCGGGCAGTTCGACGGAGGCGTGCCGCAGCGTGGCTGGGGCGCGGTGACGGTGCCGGGCGCGGTATCGGCCTGGGTGCTGCTGTCGCGGGATCACGGCAAGCTGCCATTCGCACAGCTGTTCGGGCCTGCCATCGGGTATGCGCGCAGCGGCTTTCTCGTATCGCCGACCATCGCGGGGCTGTGGGCCAAGGGGGCCGAGCTGCTCAAGGATCAACCCGGTTTCGCCGATTGCTTCATGCCGGGCGGGCGCGGGCCCAAGGCGGGCGAGACGTTCCGCAACCCTGCACTGGCCGCGACGCTGGAGGCAATCGCCGATAGTGGCGGGGCGGCATTCTATCGCGGCGCGCTGGCCGATCGAATTGCCGAGGCGGCGCGCACGAATGGTGCTGCGCTGGACGCGGCTGATATGGCCGCGCATGAGGCTGACTGGTGCGGCACGATCCAGATGCCCTTTCGCGGACATGAGTTGCACGAGATCCCGCCAAACGGGCAAGGTATCGCGGCGCTGATCGCGCTCGGGCTGGTGGATCGTACGGATGTCGCGGATTTTGGCCCTGACGATCCGATGGCGCTGCATCTGCAAATCGAGGCGACCAAGCTGGCATTGGTCGATGGCGCTGCCCATGTTGGCGATGCGGATGCGATGGCGGTTGGCCCCGCCGCGCTGCTGTGCGGCGAATATCTGGGCCGTCGCGCAAGATTGATCGACCCCCACCGCGCAGGTGATCCGGGTGCCGGCGCGCCGGTGTCGGGCGGTACGGTATATCTAAGCGCTGCCGATGCGGAGGGGCGCATGGTGTCGTTCATTCAGTCCAATTACATGGGGTTTGGCGCGGGCGTGGTGGTGCCGGGCACTGGCATCCACATGCAGAACCGCGGCGCTGGCTTTGTCGCTACGCCGGGCCATCCAAACCGTGTTGGCCCGTCGCGCAGACCGTTCCACACCATCATCCCCGGCTTCGTTACCAAGGGCGGCATGCCCGAGATGAGCTTTGGCGTCATGGGTGGCCCGATGCAGGCGCAGGGACATTTGCAGATGATGTTGCGCACGATGCTTTGGGGCCAGAACCCGCAGGCGGCCAGTGATGCGCCGCGCTGGCAGGTCGTGTCTGGCCGCAAAGTTGCGGTGGAAAATGCTATGCCGGAGGCGACTATCGAGGCACTGCAGGGCATGGGTCATGACGTGGTACGCGAGGGGACTGCGGCTGAGTTCGGCTTTGGTGGGGCGCAGCTGATCCGGCGGACGGGCGGCGGCTATGTGGGCGGGTCTGATCATCGGAAGGATGGATATGCGGCTGGATTTTAAGGTGCGTAGATCCGCGAAAAGGCCATGCGCACGCTCAGGGTGACTTCTTCCAGACGGCGCGAGATATGGCACGACATCTCTCGTGCTGCGCCGTCCTCGTCGCGTGCTGCGACGGCGGCGAGGATGCGTGCATGCGGCTGGGTGGTGATGGTGGGCGTACCGTCCCGTTCGCTGAGAGATTGTAGGTCGATGACGCGGATATAGTGGATGCGCGCGGCGGCATTATCCAGCAGGCGCACCAGCTCGGCGTTGCGCGACAGCAGTGCGATGCGGCGGTGAAATTCCTCGTCCAGCCTCACCAGCTCGACGGGTGATGCGCCGGGGCTGTATTCCGCCTTCGACTGCTCCAGAAATTCCTGTACCTTGGCCAACGCGCCCGGATCAGCGCGGCGTGCGGCAAGGCGTGCGGCCTCACTCTCGATCGCGGCGCGGGCCTCGTAGAGGTCCATGATCTCGGCTGGGTTGAGCGAGCGGCAGTGGAACCCCTGACCGCGCCGGAAGGTCAAAAACCCCTCTGCCGCCAGCCGGTTCAGTGCCTCGCGCAGGGGCGTTCGGCTGATTTCGAGCTGGGCGGAAATCGCGCTCTCGTTTAGCCGCTCGTCTGGCTTGATCTCAAAGGTGGCGGTCATTTCCTTGAGCTTGCGGTAAGCGCGGTCGACCGCGCTGGTGTCTTGTTCCATGTGCATGCCCCGTAGAACGGCCCATAGGAGCCAGTAAACGCAGGCTACTGGGCGTGTAGAAAAAAGCAATTGATTTGCACACCGATCTGCATATTCTGTTGTATACAGTTTTGTCGGCGCCCTGCGCCGCCGCACGCAGGGAGCGATGATGAGCAATTCAATGGCGAATTCGATGACCGGCGCGCAAGCTATGGTGCGCAGCCTTGAGGCGCATGGGGTGCGCCACATCTTTGGTCTGTGCGGTGACACCACGCTGCCATTCTATGACGCGATGCTGCAATTGGATCATCCGATCCAGCACATCCTGACGCGGGACGAGCGCAGCGCGACCTACATGGCCGATGCCTATTCGCGCGTCGCGGGCCGCGTGGGCGTGTGCGAGGGGCCATCTGGCGGCGGTGCCACATATATCCTGCCGGGCCTGATTGAGGCGAACGAGAGTTCCTATGGTGTGTTGGGTATCACCACGGACGTGTCAGTCGCCAGCTATGGGCGCTATCCATTGACTGAGGTGGACCAAGAAGCGCTGATGCGTCCGTTGACCAAGTGGAACACGGTTATCAAGCGTGCCGATCATATCCCGCGCATGGTGCGTCAGGCGTTTCGCGCCATGACGACGGGCCGCTCCGGCGCTGCACATCTGGGCCTGCCCTACGACATTCAATACGATGACGTGCCCATTGATGATGTGTGGGCTGACCAGCAACTGACGAGCTATCCGGCCTATCGTACCGGCCCTGAGCAGGGGGCGATCGAAGCGGCGCTGGACGCGATCCTGTCGGCAAAGTCGCCGCTAATAGTGTGCGGCGGCGGCGTGGTCATCGCAGGCGGGATGGACGCGCTGGATCGCCTTGCCATGCGGCTGGATATCACTGTTGCCACGTCGATTTCGGGGCAGGGTAGTCTAGCGGAAACGCACCCCAATTGCCTTGGCGTCGTCGGATCGAACGGTGGCACGGACGAGACGTGGGAGGCAATGGCCGCCGCCGATCTGGTGGTCTTCATGGGGTGCCGTGCAGGCTCCACCACCACCTCGCGGTGGGAGGCCCCGCAGCCCGGCACGCGGGTTGTGCATTGCGATGTCGACCCGATGGTCATCGGTGCTGTTCTACCCACCGAGGTGGGCGTTGTCGGTGATCTACGCATGACGCTGGACGCGATGAACGAGGAACTGGACCGCCGCAATCAGGGTGCCAGCACGTTCGGCGGTGCCGCCGCCGTGGCCGACATCCGGAAGCGCAAGTTTGACAAGTTCGATGTGCTGGCCGCATCCGATGAGGCGCCGATCCGCCCGGAGCGGATTATCGCGACGCTGCAACGTGTGCTGCCTGAGGATGCGACCATTGTATCTGATCCCGGCACATCATGCCCCTATTTTTCAGCCTACTACCAGCTACCGAGACCGGGCCGCCATTTCATTACCAATCGTGCGCATGGCGCGCTGGGCTATGCGCTGTCGGCGTCCCTTGGGGCATGGTTCGGCAGGCCAGAGAGCAAGGTCGTGGGCCTGATGGGTGACGGATCATTCGGCTTTACCTGCGGGGAGCTAGAGACGGTGACCCGCTGCCGCGCACCGATCACATATATCGTGTTTTCCAATTCGACCTTTGGTTGGATCAAGGCCAGCCAGCATGACGATTGCGGTGGGCGCTACTATAATGTCGACTTCAACCGGACTGATCAGGCCGCCGTCGCCACCGCTTACGGCATCAAGTCATGGAAGGTGGAAGACCCTGCCAAGCTGGAGGCGGTCTTGAAAGAGGCCATCGCCTACGACGGCCCGACGCTGGTAGATATTATCTGCCAGCCATTGGAAGAAGCCAAGGCCCCCGTCCGCCGCTGGATGGGTTAAGATGCGCTGAATACGGTCGCGCATGACAACTGACTGGGAACAAAGGAAATACCATGATCAAGTTCACACGCAGACAGGCCGCGCTTGCGGCGCTTGCCCTCACGCTGCCTTTTGCCGGGGGCGCGATGGCGCAGGATTACCCCGCCAAGGATCTGACCCACATCATGCCGTGGAGCGCAGGGGGTGGCACCGATACTGTCATGCGGACCTTCATGAATTTTGCCGAGCAGACCCTGGGCATGGGTATCAACACCCAGAACATCACCGGGGCCCAAAGCGGGATCGGCACGCTGCGCCTGATGAAGGCGCGCCCCGACGGATATACAATCGGATCGCTGACATGGGACAGTGTGATCACCGTGCCGTATTACGGCCTCGTGCCGGGTTACGACACGGATGAGCTGATGTATCTGGGGTCGGTCACGGTCCACCCCACCGTTTTGGCGGTCAGCACCGATTCGCCTTACGAGACGCTTGAGGATTTCGTCTCGGCGGCCAAGGCGGATCCCGGCCAGCTGTCGATCTCGAACGTCGGTAGTGGCGGTGTGTGGCATCTGCCCGCGCTGGATCTGGCGGATGCGACGGGCATTGAGGTCAATCACGTCCCCTATCCGGACGGCTCGGGCCCGCAGCGCGAGGCGTTGCTCTCGGGCGAGACCGATGCGGCGTCGCTCAGTGCGTCCGCGGTTTATGCCGCCGTGCAATCAGGGCAGGCCCGCGTGCTAGGCGTGATGGGCCCCGAGCGGAGCGAATTCCTGCCGGACGTTCCGACGTTGAAGGAGCTGGGCTATGACGTGATTTGGGGCAGCTTTCGCCTGATCGCCGCTCCCAAGGAGATCGACGCAGGCCAGCAAGCAGTGCTGGAGCAGGCATTTTCCGAGGTGTTCGACCTGCCCGAATTTCAGGCCCGCGCCAAAGAAACCGCGATGGGCGCCGTCTGGATGGATGGAGCCGAGACGACCGCCTATGTCGAAGCATCGCAGAAGAAAGCGTTTGCTCTGATCGACAATCTGGTCGAGCAGGGTATCTTGAAAAAGTAATGGATTGGCGGGGTTTATCGCCCCGCCATCCGCCCCGCATACAAGGATCGCCCCCGAATGACCGGCTCTGCCCGCCCCAACGGACAAGCGATCTTTGCGCTCGTGCTGCTGATGGCCAACACCGTCTATGCCAGCCAGATATTCAAGCTGGGCGTTCCTTTCAGCAACGGAGTGGAGCCGGGCGCATCATTCCTTCCCGTCCTGCTTAGCGCGGTGCTGTATCTGGCCGCTGGGCGCATCCTGATCGCCGAGTTGCGCAATAGCCGTAGTGTGGAGGCGCCCGCGGCGGATGCAAAGTCCGACCACGTGCCTGCCATCGGCATAGTTGGCCCGCTCGTCATCGCAATCCTGACGATGGGGTTTGCCGCTGGGCTGGAGCGGGTTGGTTATATCGCCGCCGCCGGCGCCTATACCTTTGCGGTCGCGCTCTATTTCAACTTTGAGGGTGGCGGCCGCCTGATGCGATCCGTCATCGTGTCCGCCATGACAGGGGTCCTGATCACCAGCTTTGGCTGGCTCTTTTTTGTCAAACTCTTTGACCTCTACCTGCCGACCTGGAGCTATTAAACCATGCTGGACCTCCTCGGCGGTTTTTCCACTCTCTTTACGCTGTGGCCGTTTCTATATCTCGTGGGCGGCTTCCTGTTGGGCCTATTTTTTGGCGCCATACCTGGCCTGACTGCGACGCTGGCAATTGCCCTATTGCTGCCGTTCACCTTCGGGATGGAGGTGACGAATGCGCTGGTCATGGTCATGGGTATCTACATGGCGGGCATTTATGCAGGGTCCATTACCGGCATCACGCTGAACATCCCTGGCGCGCCATCGGGCGCGATCACCAGTATTGATGGGCACGCCCTGATGAAGAAAGGAGAGGGCGCGCAGGCGCTGAGCCTCGATGCGTTCGCCTCGTCGGTTGGTGGCATGGTCGGCGCGCTGATCCTTATGCTGTTGGCGCAGCCCATCGGCGCGCTCGCACTCTATTTTCGCACGCCCGAGAAATTCTCACTGGTGCTGCTGGCGGTGGTGACCGTGACCATCGTATCGCGCGGATCGCTGTGGAAGGCGATCATCGCCATGACACTGGGCCTGATGATTTCGACCGTGGGAATAGACCCGATGGTGCCCAAGGGACGGTTCGATTTCGGCAGTTATCATCTGGTTGAGGGGATTGGCCTTTTGCCCGCCGTCATTGGCCTCTTTGCGATATGCGAACTACTGGTGCAGGCTACAATTCCGGCGCGCAATGCGATGGGCGTCGCTGTGGCCGACATGCCGCGCCTGCGGCACCGCGACTTCGTCCCCGACTTTCGCATCGTCCGCGAAATTGGTGCATGGCTGTACATTAAAAGCTCGATCATCGGCGTGCTGATCGGGATGTTGCCGGGTGGCGGCGCCTCAATGGCGTCCTTCATCGCGTATGCGGAGGCCAAGCGTACGGCGAAGAAGCCTGAGGAATTCGGTCAAGGCTCGCACCAAGGGCTTGCTGCGTCGGAATCGGCTAATAACGCGATGTGCGGCGGCGCGATCATCCCGCTGCTGACGCTGGGCATTCCCGGCGATGCGGTAACGGCGATCATCTTTGGCGTGTTCCTGATTCACGGCCTTGTGCCCGGCCCCGGCCTGCTGACGCAGCATGCGGACGCCATCGCGCCGATGTTTGCTGCGCTATTCGTCGCGTCAGCCTTCGTTATGGTCTCGGTCATCGCGTTCGGCCCGTTCTACATGCGGCTGGCACAGATCAACCGGGGGGTTCTCTATGGCTTCATTGCGATGATCTCGATGGCGGGGGTCTATGCCTCGTCGTTCTCGGGCTTTCAGATGTGGATGGCGCTGGCGATTGGCATCTTTGCCTTTGCGCTGCGCAGGTTCGGTTACCCGGCGGTACCGATGCTGATGGGCGTAATCTTGGGGCCGTATCTAGAGAAATTCCTGCGCGGCTCGATGATCGTGTCGCAGGGCGATCCGCTGATCTTTGTCACCAGCCCGTTCAGCCTGATGTTTCTGGTGATGACGGCTGTATTTATCTGGCTGCTGCGCCTGCGCCCCGGTGTGCGGGGCTAAGCGTCAGGCGAGGATGAAGAACACCTTGCGCACATGCGTCAGGTTCTCCCACGTCCCGTCAAAACCAGCTGCGACGACAAAACTGTCACCGGGGCCGAACGTGTGTGCCATCCCGTCCGCGTCTGTCAGCCGCACCGCACCTTCCAGCAGGTGGCACATCTCGTCATAGTCGCATTTGCATCGCTCCAGATGCGGTTCCGCCTCCCATATCCCGGCAGTCGCGCCTTTGGCCTCATTGGCGAAGTGCCGCCAGGTGGTCGCGTCATAAGGAGTGTCGACGGCGGCGGGATCGCTGACGCCAGCGTCCTGCGCGGGCACGGATTTGTCGAAGGCGATGACATGATTGGTCATAAGATTATCCTAAGAGCCAAAGCCGATGTTGAACCGGTCCAGCGTTTTCAAAAAGAGCGAGCGTTGGCCCGTTTCGTCTTCGCGTGCAAGGTCGCGCTGAGCCCATTTCACGCCCATGCTGCGTAGCGGCTCAGGCGGGAAGGGCACGGCAATGCTGCGCAGCATTTTGAGTTGAGTACGCTCCGTCTCCTTACCCTCCAGCCGGTCTAGCATGGTCAGCGCACCAAACCGGGTGGCTGAAACACCCTGCCCGGTAAAGCCTGCTGCATAGGCGACGCGGCCACTCATTGCGGTGCCGACAAAGGCGGTCAGGCGTGCGGAAGTGTCGATGATGCCACCCCAGCGGTGGGTAAACCCGATATCGCCCAGCGCGGGAAACGCATCGCGAAAATTCGCCTCGATCCGTTCGTAGGTGGCGTCCCGCTGGTGCAACTCCTCGCTGCGCCCATTACCGTAGTGGTAGACCGCGTCGTAGCCACCCCAGAGGATGCGATTGTCAGCAGACTTACGAAAATAATGAAACTGGTTACCGCTGTCGGCGATGCCATAGCGGCCCTGCCAGCCGATTGTATTAAGTTGCGCCTCGGTCAGTGGCTCGCTCATTAGCGTGTAGTCAAAGATCGGTATGATCGAAGGACGGACCCGGCGCAGCAGGGACACGGCGGCATTGGTGGCGATGATCGCCTGCTTGGCCATGACCGTGCCTGTGGCCGTAGTTAGCCGCACGCCGCCGCCTGCACTCTTGAGGCCTGTGACCTTCGTGTTCTCAAAGATCTGCACGCCCCGGGCGATGCACGCGCGCGCCAGCCCATCGACCAACTTGGCAGGGTTTACTAGCGCGTAATTCGGCTCGAAAAGGCCCGCATGATAGCGGGGCGTGTCAAAGCGCGCATCCAGCGCCCCGCCCTCCAGCAGTTTGGTGTCGATCCCGAAGCGGGCGTAGGCGGCGTGCATATCGCGCAGCCCGTCGACTTGCCACGGCGTCGCGGCAACGTTCAGCTTGCCTGCGCGCTCGAACTCGGCGTCGATGGCGTAGGTGCCCAGATCGGCCTCCAGCCCATCGAGGTTCTCGCGCCCCAGCCTGACGAGTGTTTCGGCCTCACCTGGCCACCGCGCCACGGCGTTACCCACCCCATGCGAAATGCTGGGCGCGCAAAAGCCGCCGTTTCGCCCGCTGGCGGCATTGCCGAGGCTACCGCCCTCTAGCACCACTATACGGGCATCTGGCATCCGATCGCGCGCCTTGAGGGCTGACCATAGGCCTGAAAAGCCCCCCCCGACGATGGCTAGATCGCAGGTGATATCACCGTCCAGCGGCGGGATCGCCGCGGGGTTGGTGACTGTCTCGCGCCAAAAGGGCGCTGGCTTGGCAGCGGCGTATTTGGTCATGGGGCCAGCCTATACATGCTTGCGCCCACCCTCTTCAAGGAACCAGTCGTCGTCATAGGGATACCACCAGTCATGGCGCTGCGGCTTGTGATCCATGATGACCATCTTGGATCGGCGGAAGGTATCCAGCCCCATGCGCCCTAGTTCGCGCCCGATGCCAGAATTCTTCCACCCGCCGAACGGCAGGGCGTCATTGTCGATCATCGGATTGTTGATCCAGACCATGCCGGCCTCCAGCCGTTCATACGCCTCATGCGCCTCGTTCAGATCGGTGGTGAACACCGACGCGCCAAGGCCGAATTCGCTGTCATTGGCCATCGCGATGGCAGAGTCAAAATCAGGGACACGAACGATGGCGACCACTGGCCCGAACACTTCGGTGTTCAGGATGGCCATATCTGGCGTGCAATTTGTCAGGATCGTGGGTGCGTAGAACCAGCCCGCCTCCAGCCCTTCGGGGATGCGCCCCCCACATTCGATTTTTGCGCCTTGGGCGACGGCATCGTCGACCAGCCGTGCCACCTTGTCGCGGGCGGCCTCGCTGACCAGCGGACCAATCTCGGATTTTTGCAAGCCATTGCCGATGCGCAGGCGCTGCGTTTCTGTGACAAAGGCGCGCACGAATTCGTCATGCACCGCGTTGACGACATACATCCGCTCGGTCGAGGTGCAGACTTGGCCGGTCATATGGAACGCGCCGGTCACGGCCCCGGCGGCGGCAATCTCGATCGGCGCATGGGCGGTGATGATCATCGGATCCGATCCGCCGGCCTCGATGACGGCGGGTTTCAGCCTGCGCGCGGCGGCCTCGGCCACCGCTTGCCCGGCCTTGACTGATCCGGTGAAGGCGACAGCGTGCGTTCTGGGGCTGTCGACTAGTGCACGGCCCACATCGGCGCCACCGGGTAGGCAGGCGACGAGACCTTCGGGAAGGCCCGAGAATACCTTCATGAACTCCAGTGTGGACAGGGCTGTGGCCTCGGCGGGTTTGATGATCGCGCCGTTACCAGCGGCCAACGACGCGGCGACGGTCCAGCACATCAGCAGGATGGGAAAGTTGAAGGGCATGATATGCACAGATACGCCCAACGGCTCGTAGCGCGCGAATTGCAGCGACCCCATTTGCGTGGTGCCTGCCACCTTGCCCGCCTCGTCGCGGGCCATTTCGGCATAGTAACGGAAAATGGGTGCACAATTGGCGACCTCTCCAATGGCCTCGGGATAGGGTTTGCCCATCTCGCGGCTCATTAGGACGGCGCAGTCGGTCATGTCATGTACCTCGATCGCGTTTGCCAGTTTATGCAAGGCCGCTGCGCGAGATTTGGCATCGGTGCGCGCCCAGTCTTTCTGCGCAGCATTTGTAGCCGTCAGAACTGCCTCGATCTCGTCCATGGTGACATTTGCGCGCTGCGCAACAAGTTCAAGCGTCGCGGGATCGATCACATCATGCCGCACGCCTTGGCTGGTGTGGAAGCCCGGCGCGACATAATAACAGGGTGAGGGAGTGACGGACATGTTTTGCGTCCTTTCAAGATGTTGATATGGGCGTTATCGCGGCGTTGGCCTGCCAGCCATGCAGGTGACGGTCCATCAGCGCCGCAATTTCGGTGAGTTGGGCCGCGTCCAGTGCGGTGCGCAGTTGCTGTGCGACGCGGGGCATCCATCTGAGATACCCGGGCTTGTTATCCTGGCGGGCCAGCCGCACAAAAACGCCCAGAATACGCGCATGTCGCTGCGCAGCGAGAATGTGATAATGGTGCGTGATATTTGCAGCATTCCCCGCAGCGGTGGGCGCATTCGCGACGTAGTGCGCCAGCATTTCATCCTCCAGCCCCGGCGCCAGATCGCGGCGTGCGTCTTGCAGCAGTGACATCAGATCATACTCGCAGGGGCCGATCGCCGCGTCCTGAAAATCAAGCAGACCGCAGCGCGCCACACCGCTACGCCCATCCAGCAGCATCAGATTATCGACGTGAAAATCGCGCATCACCAGCGTGTCATGGGACGCGGCGATTGGGGCCAGCGCATCCTGCCACGCGGCGCGCCAGTCGTGCGCAAATTTTGCACCCAAGTCGGGTGCGATTTCGGGCGCGAACCATTCAGAGAATATCGCAAGTTCATCCAGCAGCACGGCCATATCATAGCGCGGCTGGCCCACTGCCGCCCCACGTGGGCCATGGTGCAGATGCAGCAGCGCGTCGACGGCGAGGGAATAGAGTGCGCGCTCGTCCTCGCCCGCCTTGAGGCAGTTCGAATAGGTTGCATCGCCCAAATCCTCGATCAGGGCCAGACCGTGCGCTGCGTCATGCGCCATCACCCGCGGCGCCGACAGGCCCAGCGCGTTCAAATGTGCCGACAGGCGCAGGTAGGCGGCATATCCGACCGGATCGGCTGGATCTTCCATCAGGATCAGGTCGCAGCCCTCCAGCCGGTGATACCTGCGCTGCGATGCATCTGCCGTAAACGGCGTCAGGACTGCACCGCCATGCCCCTGCGACGCTAAAAAAGCGGCGGTGGCGGTTGGTAGAGTGGGGGCATTTGCTTGGATCATCGGATCATGTAGACTTTCTTGATCGTCTCATGGACCGTGCACACACCCTTCCAGTCCTTGGGGAAAAAAGCCGCCGTATCTGGCGTGATTTCGATCACGTCGCCCGTTTCGTTGACATAGGTGCAGCGCCCTTCAAGAAAGTGGCAGAATTCGTCTGATGTAACATGGCAGTCCCATTTGCCGGGGGTGCAGATCCAGAGGCCGCACTCGCTGCGCCCGCCTTCGCCCTTGTGCAGGACTTTGCCCGACACATGGCTTTCGCCTTCGATCATCGTGGGGACGATGCCCCAATCGACGATGTCCGTCACCTCCAGCGGGTTCTTCATCACGGGTGCTTTCATCAGTTTTCTCCTTCAGACCAGCATGTAAATGTTGCGCAGCGTTTCAGAAATCTCGGCGGTGCCTTCCCAGCCTGCGGGGAACATGACGCAAGTGCCGGGGCCGGCCTCGATAACCTCGTCCGTGCCGTCGCGGCGATATGTGACGCGGCCTCCAACGAAATGGCAGAATTCATCACGGGGCACTGAGATGCGCCATGTACCGGGGGTGCAGACCCAGATGCCCGTTTCGGACGAGTTGTCTGGCCCCTTGTGCAAAAGGCGCCCGGTCGAATGGGACTGCCCCGCGATCATATCGGGCTGCGGACCCCAGTCGGCCAGATCGTCATAGGTAGTCGCGTCGTGGATATGCGGCGCCGAGGACTTCAAATCGGTCATTGCTTTTCCACCAAGGCTGCCAGCAACGTCGCGGCCTTTTCCTGCCCGTTCTGCGACTGCATATGCGCGCTGGTTTTTGCTAGCCGCGCAGCCATGTCTGCATCTGTCAGGCAGGCCTCAATCTGGGCCGTCAGCTCCGCGTTCGTCCACTCGTAGCGGTCCGAGTGGAATCCGTGGCCAGTTTCCTGAACGCGCATGGCGTTGTCGTGGCCGTCCCACACGTAGGACATGATGATCGCCGGCTTGCCGAAGTAGAGGCATTCGGTAAAGGAATTGTTGCCGCCGTGGTGGATGACGGCATCGACCTGCGGGATGACCGACGGCTGGGGAAACCAGCTTCCGATGATGACATTGTCCGGCAGGTCCGAATACTCCGCTTCGTAATCGCCCACATTCACCAGCGCGCGATAGCGGCTGGCGTCGATCAGCGTGATGATACGCTTAAGCAGGTCGGTATCGCCGGCGCCCAGCGACCCAAACGAGACATAAAGAAGCGGGCCGTCGTTGTTTTTGGCGAAGGTTGGCACATCATACGCCTTGTCTTGCCGCACGCAGCCTTCGAGGTATTGAAACTGCTTCGGGTCCAGCGGCTGGGCGCGGTCATATTTCATCTGCTCAGGGTAAAGTAGCAAGTTGAGATACGGGGACGGCTCAAAGAACTCGGGCAGCGGATAGGGATCCTCGCCAGTTGTTTTCAGGAAGGCGTTAAAATCGTCGTGGATCGGCTTGATCACCTCGTTGAACTTCTTGCGAAATGCCGCGTGGCCTTCGGTATCGTTCACCGACATGCCCGACAGGTGGGGCGGTATGTCTGCATCTTCGATCTCATTCTCTGAGCATGAAATAATGCGGACCCACGGCACGCCGAATTGCTTGATCGCTGGAAAGAGGATCACGTTATCGACGGCGATCACATTCGGTTTGATCTGGGCCAGAATGCTCGGCAAATCCTTTTCAGCCCATTTGGCGCTGTCGACGATCGCCTCCCAGCATTCCTTGACGTAGTTGTCGATCTGATCGATTGGCGCCTTGCGGAAGTTGGGGATGTGTCCGTTGATGAACTCCTCCCAGAACTTCGCCATCTTCTCGGGCGGCATCGGCTCGCTCAGGTTCACGGGATGCGCCTCAAAGCCATAATCCTTGTAGATATCGACGAAACCGGGGTCCGACAGGAACACCACCTTGTGCCCCTTACGCTCGATTGCTTGCGCGATACCGACGGAGTTGAGCGCGGGGCCGAACGCGGCCTCAGGAAAGAAAGCGAAGGTTTTCTGGGTCATTGGGGTGTCTCCTTGTCGGTTTTTAAAGCGGGAATGCGCGGGTGTCGCGCGCGGCCCAATACACGGTTACTTCGTCGCCCGTCGCTACGGGGCGCGCCTCGGCCACATCGGCGGTGAGGCGGATCAGGACTGGCTCGGGCGCGGCTGGGGTCTTTAGATGCACCTGCAGGTCCAGCCCGTGATAGGCGGTTGCGATTACCGTGCCGGTAGTGCTGTTTTCGGCCCCGGCGGTCAGGCTTAGCCGCTCGGGGCGGATGGCGGTAACGCCTTTTTGGCCGGCGCTCATCGGTGTTCCGGCGGTGATGACGCTGCCATCCATTGCGATCAGCTTGCCGTCCGCCTCGTGCACCGGAAAGAAGTTCATCACTCCGATGAAATCGGCGGCAAACCTGCTGCTGGGATGTTCGTAAATTTCGCGCGGGGTGCCTGATTGCAGCAGCTTGCCATCCTTCAGGATCGCGACGCGGTCGGCCATGACCAGCGCCTCTTCCTGATCGTGGGTGACGATGATGAAGGTGATGCCGAACTCGTGCTGAATACGCTTCAGCTCCAGCTGCATCTGGCCACGCAGCTTCTTGTCCAGTGCGCCCAGCGGCTCGTCCAGCAGCAAGAGGCGGGGGCGTTTGATCAGAGCACGGGCGAGGGCGACACGCTGCCGCTGGCCACCCGAAAGCTGGTCGGGCTTGCGTTTGGCCAGATCGCCCAGCTGGATCACATCAAGGATCTCATTGACGCGTGATTTGATCTGCGCCTTTGGCAGCTTCTCCATCTCCAGCCCGTAGGCGATGTTCTGAAACACGCTCATATGCGGGAACAGCGCGTAGGACTGGAACATCAGGTTGACGGGTCGGTGGTTGGGCGGAATGTGCGACACGTCCTTGCCGTCGAGGATGATCTGCCCGGCATCGGGCATCTCGAACCCGGCCAGCATCCGAAGGAGTGTCGTCTTGCCACTGCCGGACGCGCCCAGAAGCGCGAAAAACTCGTTCTCGCGAATATCGAGGTCGATCCCGTCAATCGCGCGGACCGCACCAAAATGCTTCTCGGCGCCCTTTATAGATAGCAGTGGCTGGTTCATTGACCGGGTAGTCTCCCACGGTTCAGACGCTGCGACAGGGCCAAGATGATGACTGATACGGTCATCACGATAGCGGCGAGCGCGTTGATTTCTGGTGTGACGCCAAAGCGGATCATGGCGAAGATCTGCATTGGCAAAGTGATGGAATCGCGGCCTGCGCCTGCGGTAAAGAACGCGATGATGAACTCGTCCAAGCTGAGCGTGAAGGCCAGCAGCGCGCCCGCAATCACGGCTGGCATCATGACGGGCAGCACCACGCGCCAGAGGGTGACGGGCATCGGCGCGCCGAGATCGGTGGATGCCTCGACTATAGACCAGTCAAAGGTTTTGAGGCGCGCGCGCACGACCGAGCAGACAAAGGCGAGGTTGAATACCACGTGGCTAACTATGATCGTGTGCAGGCCCATCGTGAAATTCAGCAAGGAGAAGAAGCTGAGCAGCGCGATGGCCAGAACGATGTCGGGGATAATCATGGGAGCAAAGATGATCGTCTCCAAAAAGTGTCCCTTGCGGCGGCGGGTTTCGACGCCGATGGCCAGCAGCGTGCCGAGGATGGTGGCGAGGATGGTGGATATGACCGCGACGATCAGAGTGTTCAGCGCGGCGCCCATGATGTCGCCGTTGCGGAACAGCTCACCATACCATTTGACGGAAAATCCGGTCCATGCGGTCGGCAATCCGCCCTCGTTGAACGATAGCGCGAACAGGACGGAGATCGGGATGTAGAGGAATGCAAAGACTGCCGAGAGGATCATCAGCATCAGTTTTGGATTGGCCGTGCTGCGCATGTCTATTCCTCCCGCCGCGCGCCTGAGGCACGCTCGGTTGCGAAGGTCTGGAGGGTCAAAAGCCCCATCATGATTGCGATCAGGAACATCGACAGTGCAGCACCGAAGGGCCAGTCATTAGCGGTCAAGAATTGCGCATAAACGAGGTTGCCGATCATCTGGAACTGCCCACCGCCGAGCAGCGCAGGCGTCACAAAATTGCCAATGCTGAGGACAAAGACAAAAACGAAGCCCGTCGCGATCCCCGGCACGGTCATGGGTAGGATTACCCTGCGGAATGTTGTCCAGCCGCCGCCGCCCAGATCGCGCGATGCCTCGGCAATCTCGGGATTCAGGCGCGATAGTGGCGCGTAGCAGGCCAGAATGACGAAAGGCAGGTAGTTATAGACCAGGCCAATCACGACCGCGGATTCGGTATAGAGCATCTTGGGCAATTCGCCCTCATAGCCCAGCCAGGCAGCGATGCCGGCGACCAACCCCTCGCGGTTCAGCATTACGATCCACGCATAGGTGCGCACGAGGTAGTTTGACCAGAAGGGAAGTACGGCAAAAAACAGCAGCGTCGCCTGACGGCGTGGCGACGCAGCGGCGATGGCGTAGGCTGCGGCGTAGCCGATCACCACTGCTATGCTGGCCGACAGCCCCGCGATCCAAGCCGATTTCAGGAAAATTCCGGCATAGAGCGGGTCGAACACCAGTGCGATATTCTCCATCGTGAAGGTGTATTCGATGCCGCCGTAGATACCCCTACGAAAGAACCCCAGCGCGAGGATCAAAAGACATGGGACCACCATGAAGGCAGTTAGCCATACCAGCGCAGGTGTCATCAGATATAGGGGTTTGCGGTCGGTCATTGGCTCGCTTTTCGTGCGTGAGGGAAGCGCGATTGCGCCTCCCTCCTTGGTTTTGCCGAACAGTGTCGGATCAGTTGGCCTTGATTTCCGACACGATGCGCGAATAGGCGCGCTGGGCCTCGCCTACGTCGCGCAGCTGCTCATACTTCATCAGCTGATCGGGCGTGATGCCCATGTTGGGGAATTGCGCGATGAAATCACCGGACAACGCCGCCATCGCAGGCTCGTTCGGCACCTTGTAGAGGATGTTCTCTGCGGCCCAGCCGTGGTTGGCCGGATCGAGGATGAAATCGACAAAGGCGTAGGCAGCGGTCTTGTGCTCTGAATTCTTGAGGATCACCATCGTGTCGACCCACAGGTCTGATCCCTCGCTGGGGATCACGTACTTAATGTCGGGGTTTTCTGCGATGCCGTAGTTGCACCAGCCGTCCCAAGCCTGCACCAGTTCCGCCTCGCCTGACACCAACTTGGCGTAGAAGGTGGTATCGTCATAGGCCAGCAGTGTGCTCTTGGTCTCGATCAGTTGGTCGCGCACGGCGTCTAGTTCGGCCTGATCGGTGGTGTTGACAGAGTATCCGTTCGCCAGCATTGCGGCGCCTAGAAGCCAGCGGTCGGTGGCCAGCATGGTGGTCTTGCCGCTCAGCGCCTCCGACGGCTCAAGCAGGTCGTTCCAGCTGTCGGGTGTGCCTTCGACCAGATCGGAGCGATAGCACAGGCCCGTGGTGCCCCACGCATAGGGCAGCGAGAATGTGTTGCCCTCATCATGCGACAGTTGCGTCGCTTGGCTGTAGAGGTTGGCGATATTCGGGATCTTGTCGTGGTCCAGATCCTCGGCCAGCCCCAGATTGTGCAGCACTTCGGCAAAGGGCGAGGAGACGAAAACGACATCGTATCCCTTGCCCTTGGATGCGATCAGCTTGCCCATGATCTCTTCGTTGGTGCCGTGCAGCACCAGCTCGGCTTCGTTGCCAGTAGCCTCATTAAAGGCGTCGATGGCACCGGGGGCCATGTAGCCGTCCCAGTTGGACACGACCAGTTTTTCGGCCCCTGCGACGCTGGCGGAGAGAGCTATCCCCGTGCCGATCGCGGCGGCGCCGATGATCCTGAATTGAGTTCGCATTGCTAAATCCTCCGTTTTTGCTGTTGGTGCGCGGTGCATCATGGCGAGCCGCGTCTCTTTGGTTATCGGTGGACATCTTAGTCCAGTTTCCGCAACAGTATTAAGATTGGCAAAAATACGTCAAACTGTATTCAGTGTCCTTTTCTGCAACCTGCCCGCACGATCGGGCGTGCCGCTATCAAAAGGCTGGCCTTCGTGACCGAAACGCGCCGAAACGTTCGCCAAAACCACCTCGCGTTAGCGCAAAAGATTCTCAGCGTCGCGCTGGAGCGTGGTCTGGTGCCGGGTGACCATCTGCCCGAGCAGATCTTCTCGGAGGCGTGCGGCGTATCGCGGACACCCATCAGGTCAGCATTTAAGATACTCGAAGAGAAAGATATTCTGCAATGGAGGCAGGAAGAAGGGTATTTCCTAGCGCTCGGTTCTACTGACGAGATTGGTGCCGTGATCCGGGCATTGGAGGATGCCGAAAATTCGGTTGCGCACCGCATCCTGTCGGACCGGGCTGAGCGGCGGATCACCGACGTTCAATCGGTCAGCGCGCTGACGCGGCGATACAAGGTGCCGCGTACTTCTGTACTAAATGCATTAAAAATACTATCCAAGGATGGCATTGTGCGCCAGCTGCCGGGCCGCGCCTGGGCCTTTCAGCCATTGGTCGATTCCCCAGCTGCGTTGGAGGACAGCTTTGACTTTCGCCTGATAATGGAACCACAGGCGATCACCGCGCCCGAATTTGCGCTGGACTCAAAGCGTGCCGGCCTCGTACGCGAACATATGAACGCTGCGCTGGGCGCAGGGGACGGACGACTGACACCGACAATTTTCAGGCGCATCGACATCGAATTTCACATCCTGATCGCTGAGTGTTCGGGCAATCGGTTTTTGCGCGGCACGCTTGCCGCACATCACCGCTTGCGCAAAGCGTCACAGAAAAGCGCGGCGATCCCAGACTTTCGGCTAAAGCAGGCCATGCTGGAGCATCTGGAGATTCTGGACAGTCTGGAACGCAATCAGTTTCAACTTGCGGCAGACCAGATCACTGTGCACTTGCGCCGGTCGCGAATCCGCAAGCCGAGGGCGGCGAATCGTGGCATCCCACCGCTTGCCAAGGGCCCAAACAGAGGAGCGCGAACATGATGCGCGCCCCCGAAATTGCGTTTTTCCCAGAGGCCAGCTTTGGCGCTGCGCTCAACTGTGTCGGTATCGCGCAGGAATTGCAGCGGCAGGGCGCCAATCCGGTGTTTATCTGCCATGCCGGGTTCACTGGCGTTTTCGCCGAATATGGCTTCAAGGAATACCACCTGCCCGAGCATCCGGGCAGCAGCGCCGAGGCGATAGCGGATTACTGGCAGGAATTCATCAACACCCATCTGCCGCATTTTGATCTTAGCCCGCTGGAGCAGCTGCCGACCTATGTTGGCCCGACATGGCGCGCCATTGTTGAGACAGCCATCGCGGCCGAGGGCGATCTGGCCGGGTTGCTGGCCCAGATCCGGCCCGATGCCATCGTGCTGGACAATGTCATCATGTTTCCCGCCATCGCGAATGCAGGCTGTCCTTGGGTGCGAATCGTGTCTTGTGCCGAAACCGAGATATCGGGTGTTGGCGTGCCGCCCTACCTGTCGGGCCTTGCACCGGGCGATGATACCGGAGCGTTCAATACGGCGTATGCTGCGGCGACGCGGGACGTGCATCGCCATTACAACGCCTTTCGCAAACGGCACGGACTGACCGCGCTACCACCCGGTACCTTCCTGGAGTCGTCGCCGGATCTGAACCTGCTACTGGCCCCACAAGCTGTGCGATACGAGCGCGCGGAACCGTTGAATGCCGCCTGCTTCGTCTTTCTTGAGGGGTGCGTGCGCCGCGAGTCGGATTATGAGTTGCCGCGCTTTGCCGTCGATGGTGGCCCGCTTGTCTATGTCGGGTTCGGCTCTCTGGGGGCGGTGGATACTGCCCTTATCAAGCGTATGCTGTTGGTGTTTCAGACAATCCCTGCACGCTTTCTGGTCAATGTTGGCGGTCTTATCGAGGCGTATGACGTTGTGCCTGATAATGTGCATCTGGCCAGTTGGTTTCCGCAGCCCTCGGTGATCGAGCAGGCATCGCTGGTTATCCATCATGGCGGCAATAACAGCTTTTGCGAGGCGCTCTATCACGGGGTGCCTTCGCTGGTGATGCCGTATTGCTGGGATGGCCACGACAATGCGCAGCGCGCGCAAGATGTCGGCGTCGGTCGCCGTATCAACCGTGCCGGGTGGACGGATGCGTCGCTGCGCGTCGCCATCATGGATCTGCTGGAGGACGCGCCAATGCGTCGCCACTTGGCAGATGTCGCGCGCGACATGCAATCCTATCCGGGCACAAGCCGAGCTGCGCGTGAAATTCTGCAACTGCTGGACTAGCGGTTTTGAGAAAAATGGTAAGGTCTCGAGGATTCGAACCTGTCACCCATTGACTAGAAGTCAGCGAGATCACGACTTGCACCTATCGTTTACAGTTATTCGTTCTCGTTCAAAATGGCTTTTTTTGTCATTATAGCATTGAATAAAAATAAGTTTTCAAAATTATGGAGTTCCAGGGCTCTGTTGTACAAGTCCCGTGCCGGTTTTATTTCGTGCATCCAGCGTGGCCGCTGGGGTGCATGAGCAGCCCCCCCCTCCCAACAGAACTGGCCCGCATATACCGAAGCACTCAAGCGTTGAGGCCCGCTGGCGATCGGCTGACCGGCTACACGTGCTTGCCTGTGTGAGAGGTTGGCTTGACCCGGAGATCAGCTGGGAGGCCGTGCCATCAGGTCGGAGTGGCCACGCACATCCCCTACCGAGGTTCCAATGCTGCCCTGCACCTGCTGACCCCTGCCGGGCAATGGATGCACCGTATGAAACTGCTGGGGCAACGCCTCATGGCGCGGAGCTTCGACCGTAAAGTTGTGGACGTTCAGGTCCGCAGCATCGTCATGACCGGCGACACCGCCTTTGGCATCCCCGCCATCGACGGCGTGGGACGAATCCGGCCGGGGAAAGGGACGAGGGGTTAACAGCGGCTTTGTGCAACAGAGTCTCCGTGCGGTAAAAAATCATACATCGGGCAACCGCACTGGGACATCCGTCCAAATCAGCCCATCAGCGTGTTCAATACGACAGAAGGGAAAGCCGTCTCAGCGTGGTGCTGCGCACTAGGCCAAGGCGGAATGGTCAGGAACTCACGATGGCACGAATATGCGGCTGGCGATGCGGTTCTATTATCAAAGCCAACATGCCGGGAAACGGAATGATTCGTTTAGGTCCGTTCAAAAACGGTTCGCCTGTAACCGTTAAATATGCCCAGCCTCCGAGCAGCGTAGGTAAGCTGCGGAGCGGCGGTAAGTGCAAATCAAGCACCAACTTACTGGTTAGTGTGGTGAGCCCTACAGGATTCGAACCTGTGACCCACTGATTAAAAGTCAGTTGCTCTACCAACTGAGCTAAGGGCCCACTAAAGCGTTAATTAGAAAGAGCGCCGCCTAGGGTCAACCCCAAATCCAACGGCAAGGTCGCGCAATCACTGGATTCATCCGTTGGCGGGGTTTATAGCGCCGGGTATGGATACGCGCCGCAATACGAGTTTGCCCTTTATGAAGATGCACGGGCTGGGCAACGACTTTGTCGTGCTGGATGCGCGCGTGCGCGAGGTTACCATGACGCCCGCGCTGGCGGTCCTGCTGGGGGATCGGCATCGCGGTATCGGATTTGACCAGCTGGCCGTGATTGGCACCGGTGCCGGGGATGCGCACCTGACCTTTTGGAACAGCGATGGCAGCATGGCGGGGGCGTGTGGCAACGCGACGCGGTGCATCGCGCGGTATCTGATGGACGAGGCGCACAAGGGGACCCTTCACCTGACCACACAGCGTGGTGATCTATATGCGCAGGATGCAGGCCGCGGTCTGACATCGGTCAATATGGGCGCACCGCAGCTGGAATGGCAGGACATCCCATTGGCCGAGGAGGTGGACACGACTGAACTGCCCATTGAGGGCGGGCCCGTTGCGACCGGCATGGGCAATCCGCATTGCACGTTTTTTGTGGCTGATGCGGAGGCTATCCCGCTGGAGCAGTTTGGACCACGTTACGAGCATCATCCGCTTTTCCCGCAGCGCACGAATGTTCAGGTCGCAAGTGTTGTCGGCCCGGATCATATTCGGATGCGCGTTTGGGAGCGGGGGGTTGGCCTGACGCTTGCTTCTGGCTCCTCATCCTGTGCGGTGGCTGTGGCCGCAGTTCGGCGGGGCCTGACGGAGCGCAAGGTGCGCATCGATCTGGATGGTGGCACGCTAATGATCGACTGGCGCGAGGATGGTGTCTGGATGACCGGGCCAACGATGCATGTCGCCAGTGGCACGCTGACGCCCGAATTTTTGGCGCAGGCCCGATGAGCGCGCCGGTATTTTCCAACCACGGCTGCCGACTCAACGCGTATGAGACGGAGGCGATGAAGGAGCTGGCTGTCAGCGCCGGGCTGGAAGGCGCTGTCGTAGTCAATACCTGCGCCGTTACGTCCGAGGCCGTGCGCAAGGCCCGGCAGGATATTCGCCGCCTGCGCCGCGACAACCCTGGCGCGCGCATCATTGTCACCGGCTGCGCGGCCCAGACTGAGCCTGCTACGTTTTCAGCGATGCCCGAGGTCGACGTCGTGATCGGTAATACTGAGAAGATGCAGGCCAGCACTTGGGCCTCGCTGGCGGGTGATTTCGGGACCGAGCCTGTGCAAGTCGACGACATCATGTCTGTCACGGAGACGGCGGGTCATTTGATCGACGGATTCGGCACGCGGAGCCGCGCTTATGTGCAGGTGCAAAACGGATGCGATCATCGCTGCACGTTCTGCATCATCCCCTATGGCCGCGGCAATTCGCGTTCGGTGCCGGCGGGCGTCATCGTGGACCAGGTCAAGCGTCTGGTCGATGCAGGCTATAACGAGGTTGTGCTGACGGGTGTGGATCTCACCAGTTGGGGCGCGGACCTGCCCGGTGCGCCTAAACTTGGCGATCTGGTCATGCGTATCCTACGTTTGGTGCCAGATCTGCCGCGCCTGCGCATCAGTTCCATCGATTCGATTGAGGTGGACGAGAACTTGCTGCAGGCAATCGCGACAGAGCCCCGATTGATGCCGCACCTGCATCTGTCCCTCCAACACGGTGATGATCTGATCCTCAAGCGGATGAAGCGGCGGCATCTGCGCGCCGATGCCATTGCCTTTGCGCAAGAAGCGCGCACGTTGCGCCCCGACATGACCTTTGGCGCTGACATCATCGCCGGCTTTCCGACCGAGAGTGAGGCGCATTTCGAAAACTCCCTCGCGCTGGTGCAGGAGTGCGATCTGACATGGCTGCACGTCTTTCCGTATTCGCCGCGCCCCGGTACGCCTGCCGCCCGGATGCCGCAGGTGGACGGGCGCGCCATCAAGGAGCGCGCAGCACAGCTGCGGAGCGCGGGCGAGCGGCAAGTTGCGCGACATCTGGAGGCACAGGTGGGGCACGATCACTTGGTGCTGATGGAGAACCCGCATATGGGACGGACGGAGCAGTTTACCGAAGTGACGTTTGATGAGCCGCAGACCGAGGGCCAGATCGTTGGCGCGCGTATCGCGGGCACACGCGGCGCCCGGCTGGTTGCGGTCTAATGCATCCAAACCCGGTATATCGCGGTGCGACTACGCAGTTTAACCTTCAGTTCGTGCGGCAGCATGGCTTTGGCGTGTTGGCTGTCGCGAATGACGGCGCGCCGCTGCTTAGCCATATTCCCTTCATTTTGAATGGCGCAGGCGATGTCGTGGATTTCCACTTTGTCCGCTCGAACCCCATCGTGCGGGTCGCTAAGGCGCTGGTTCCCGCGCGGTTGGCGGTCCAAGGCCCTCATTCCTACATCTTGCCAGATTGGTATGACGCCGAGGACCAGGTGCCGACGTGGAACTACGTTGCCGTTCATATGGTGGGCGAGATCGAGCTGCGGCCCGATACAGAATTACGCGACCTTCTGGATCGCCAGTCGCAGGCATATGAGGCGCGTCTGGCCCCCAAAGCGCCGTGGACCGCTGCCAAGATGGCGCCGGACGCGCTGGACCGCATGATGCGCCAGATCGTGCCGTGCCGGATGCACGTGGCGGGCGTGCATGGCACATGGAAGCTGAACCAGAACAAGCCCAATGACATGCGTCTGCGCGCGGCCGATCACGTGGATGCCTACGGGATGGGCCAAGAGGTGCGCCTGCTGTCCACGCTGATGCGCAGCGCGGTATAGACAGCGCACTGGCCGACTTCTAGGGTGCAGCAAAATTGCTGACAGGAGCACACCAGATGAAACTGCTTACCGGCCCCACATCCCCCTTCGCGCGCAAGGTCGCGGTTGTCCTGCACGAGCAGGGCATGACCGATTCGGTCCAGATGGAGGTGGTGATGACCACGCCGATCGACATCAATGCTTCCGTCGCCGCGGCGAATCCGCTGGGCAAGATCCCAGCATTGATCCGCGATGACGGCATCGCGCTGTATGACAGCCGGGTGATATGCCGATATCTGGATGCTCAGGGGGGCGGTACGCTCTACCCCGAAACACGTCTGTGGGAAACGCTGACGCTGGAGGCAACGGGCGACGCAATCATGGATGCCGGTATCTTGATGATCTACGAAGTGCGGATGCGCCCCGAGGCCAAGCAATGGGATGGCTGGATCGACGCGCAGTCGAGCAAGATAACCGCGGCGCTGGACGCGCTGGAGGCGCGCTGGATCGCTCATCTGGCAGGGCCGCTGGATATGGGCCAGATCGCGGTGGGATGTGCGCTAAGCTATCTTGATTTCCGCCAGCCGGACCGAGACTGGCGCAGCGGGCATCCGCAACTGGCGGCGTGGCACGCGGTGTTCGATCAGCGCGATTCGATGCAGGCGACCAAGCCGACATGAAACAACAACGCGCCCCGGATCAAGTCCGGGACGCGTTGTTATGTTTACCTGAGGCCGTTCTGGATCAGAAGTTGTAGCTGATTCCGATATTCACTGCATGGGTTGTTAACTCGGTGCGCAGTTTTCCATCCGTCTGGCCAATTACGGCTGGATCGGCGTTGATGGTCACGTCGTTGTCCGACCATACGATCTGATACTCGCCAAAGAGCGACCAGCTGTCTGACAACTCATATTTCATGCCGGCGATGCCGCGTACAGCCAGACCTGTCATTTCGTAGTCATGGGTGCGTGTGCCTGCGCCTATGACCTGGATGTCGACATGTGGGACCGCGATGCCGATACCGGCGCCCGCATAGGGTGTGAACCGGCTACCGCTGAACGCCTCGGGATAGCGCTTCATCACGTTGGCGGTGACGATGTTGTGCCCGTCAGTGAACTCCAGACGGTTGACGCCGATAGCGGCGCGGTCGGCGCTGCTTGCATAGGCCTTGGAATGGGTGCCCTCGATACCGAAGCCAAGGTCGCTGTTGGTCCACCACATCGCGCGGCCACCATAATAGTAAGGATTGTCAAAAGATTTGCCCGACCAATCCACCTTGCGATTAAAGGCCGTGCCGTCCGGCAACGTGCCCGATGCGGTACTGTCTCCGGCGGTCTGGGTGCCCAAATAGAGACTCAGCTCCAACTCTGCGGCGGCGGGCGAGGCGGCCACCATCAGGGCGGCGGCGATTGCGGTTTTGGACAGAGTGCGCATGGATGAAGCTTTCACTAGAGGGGCGGTGGTCATGATGATTTCCTACACCTCGTTGCGCCGCGCCTCAAGCACCCCGGAATCGTCTATCTCCTGCGTTGGCATTTAGGGCGCATCTGGTTTTTGTGTTCGGTACCCCTTTGGCGCGACAGATCCGCGCCCCTGCCCGATATGCACCATTGCGCACTGGACGGGCTGGAAAAGCCCCGCTAAAACCAACTTTAAGCCAGTCGCATGAATCTTGCGGCCATCAACCCGTATGCGGCTGATAGAGCAGTATTTGAGAATTGGAGTAAACCTCGTGTCCCACGCAGACGATCACGAAGGCACCCGGAGGGATTTCCTCTATTATGCGACCATCAGCGCTGGCGCCGTCGCGGCCGGTGCCGCCATCTGGCCGCTGGTCAATCAGATGAACCCTTCGGCTGACGTTCAGGCGCTCAGCTCGATCCGGGTGGATGTGGGCGGCGTAGAGCCGGGCACGCAGATCACCGTCAAGTGGCTGGGCAAGCCTGTTTTTATCCGCCGCCGCACCGAGGCTGACCTGGCGTCGGCCAATGCAGTTGATGTTTCGACCTTGCCAGATCCCATCGCGCGAAACGCAAATATTGACGCGGGCGCTCCGGCAACCGACATCAATCGCGCGCTGCTGGCACCCGGAATGGAAGACGGCACCGACAGCGAATGGCTGGTCATGATGGGTGTCTGCACCCACCTTGGCTGCGTCCCACTGGGCGACGGCGCAGGCGATTTTGGCGGGTGGTTCTGCCCCTGCCACGGCTCGCACTATGACTCGGCTGGCCGCATCCGCAAAGGCCCCGCGCCGACGAACCTACCGGTTCCACCGGCTTCGTTCGAAGATGAATCAACGATCTTACTGGGATAAGGACACATATCATGGGTGGTATTCCGCACGATCACTACGAGCCGAACTCGCGTGGCGAAAAGTGGCTGTACAAGCGCTTGCCTATCGTTGGGTTGTTCTATGATACTTTGATGCTTCCGACGCCCAAGAACCTCAACTGGATGTGGATCTGGGGTATTGTTCTGACGTTCTGCTTGGCGCTTCAAATCGTCACCGGCATCGTTCTGGCAATGCATTACACGCCGCATGTCGACTTTGCGTTTGCGTCGGTCGAACACATCATGCGCAACGTGAATGGTGGTCACTTTATTCGCTATCTGCACATGAACGGCGCCTCGCTGTTTTTTGTTGCCGTTTATGCTCATATCTTTCGCGGCCTCTATTACGGTTCCTACAAAGCTCCGCGCGAGGTGACGTGGATCATCGGCATGCTGATCTATTTGATGATGATGGGCACCGCCTTTATGGGTTATGTTCTACCCTGGGGCCAGATGTCCTTCTGGGGCGCTACCGTCATCACCGGACTTTTTGGTGCGATCCCGTTCATTGGCGAGCCGATCCAGACATGGCTACTCGGTGGCCCTGCGGTGGACAACGCCACGCTGAACCGCTTTTTCAGCCTGCACTACCTGCTGCCATTCATTATCTCGGCTCTGGTGGCCGTGCATATCTGGGCTTTCCACACCACGGGTAACAATAACCCAACCGGTGTTGAAGTGCGCCGCACGTCCAAGGCGGAGGCCGAAAAGGACACTGTCCCGTTCTGGCCGTACTTCGTGATAAAGGACCTGTTTGCTCTGACGATCATCTTGATCGTGTTCTTTGCCATCGTCGGCTTTATGCCGAACTATTTGGGCCACCCTGACAACTACATTGAGGCGAACGCGCTTTCGACGCCTTCGCACATCGTCCCCGAATGGTACTTCCTGCCTTTTTACGCGATCCTGCGTGCCTTCACTGCTGACGTTTGGGTCGTGATGGGTGCGAGCTGGATCACTGGCGGCATCGTAGATGCTAAGTTCTTTGGGGTGCTTGCGATGTTTGGCGCGATTGCAGTCATGGCTCTGGCGCCGTGGTTGGATACCTCAAGTGTACGTTCGGGCCGTTATCGCCCAATGTTCAAATGGTGGTTTGCGCTGCTGGTGCTCGATTTCTTTGTCTTGATGTGGGCAGGAGCCATGCCAGCCGAGGGTATCTATGGTGTGATCTCATTGATCGCATCTGCCTATTGGTTCGGGTATTTCCTGATAGTGCTGCCATTACTGGGCGTGATCGAGAAACCGCTGCCGATCCCGGCTACGATCGAAGACGACTTCAACGCGCATATGGCCGCTAAAACCGGTGGTATGAATGCCATCGTCAATCCGGCCGAATGAGGGGCAGAATAATGAACGCAATGTTCCGTAAATTTGGTGCACCTGTCGCCGTGGCGCTGTCGCTGACCTTTTCGGGCGGCGCGGCACTGGCGGCCGGTGGTGAGGTCCATGTCGAGGATGTCGACTTCTCCTTTGAGGGACCGTTTGGCGCCTTCGATCCGCTTCAGCTTCAGCGCGGGCTAAAGGTGTATACCGAAGTCTGCTCAGCCTGCCACGGACTGCAATATGTGCCGATTCGCACTTTGCATGACGATGGCGGCCCGCAACTACCCGCAGATCAGGTGCGGGCCTATGCCGCGCAATTCGAGGTGTTTGACGCGGAGCTGGATGATTATCGCCCTGCGACTCCAGCTGATCACTTTCCCATGTCTGCATTGGAAAACGCGCCTGACCTGTCGCTGATGGCGAAAAAGCGGGCTGGTTTTCACGGTCCCTACGGAACTGGTATCAACCAGTTTCTCAAGGGGATCGGCGGGCCGGAGTATATCTACACCCTTCTCACCAGCTATCACGAAGCCCCAGATTGCGCGCCAGACGATTTCCCCGGTAGTTATAATTCGGCCTTCGGCGCTGGTGGCTATCCCGAAGAGTGCAAGGACGAGCATGGTCATGCGACCGTGCCCGGCAGCTGGATCGCGATGGGGCAGCCGCTTTATGACGACTCGGTCGAATTCGATGATGGCCACGCCGCTGATCTGGAAAATTCGGCCAAGGACGTGGCTGCGTTCCTGACCTGGACGGCCGAGCCTAAGATGATGGCGCGGAAGTTCGCGGGCCTGACGGGTGTTATATTTCTGACGCTTCTTTCGGTTCTGCTCTACCTAACAAACAAGCGGATCTGGGCGCCCTTGAAGGGTAAGAAGAACGGCTGACCTTGCCCTTTTTTAACATGTTGGTTTGATAAATAAAGCCCTGCTCGATTTCGAGCGGGGCTGTATTATTGCATAATGTCAGATTATCCTAGGGCACGCGTAACCCCGACTTGGCGATCTGCGCAGCCATGACCTGCTTTTTCAGGGATGACTTGGACGCCAATGATCAAATGACGATCAAAATCAGCGCTTGGATACCGCCTTATGGCCTACGTAGCGTATCACCATAACTGATCGTCGGCTCCAGCGCGATACGCTGAGGTGTATGGTCCGCCCCGGGCTGCGACCGGTCCGCGATGATACGAGCGGCGGAGCGACCTATCTCATGTCGGCACGCGTCCATTGTGGCCAATTGGCGCGGTAACCCCTCGAGCAAATCCAGCCCGTTGAAGCCCGCGAGGCCAATCTTGCCGGGAATGTCATAGCCCTGCTCCAGCAGCCATAAAAGTCCGCCGGCGCCGATCATGTCATTGGAGTAATATAGAAAGTCCAACTCAGGATTACGCGCAAGCATGGCCTGCGTCATCTCGCGCCCCTTCAGGAGGGCCGATCCGCCAGAATAAAACTCTTTTTCTGCGATCTCGACGCCCGCCTTGGCCAGCACGTCGGTAAGGCCTTCGAAACGTTTGCGTGCACGGTGATCACGCGGCATCGTCGTCCCCATGAAACCGATGCGTCGATAGCCCCCCTTGAGGATGGCGCGCCCCATCTGCTCACCCGCGCGACGGTGCGAAATACCCACGACCGAATCTACTGGGGTACCGTCCACGTCCATGATCTCGACCACCGGTATGCCCGAAGCGCGCAGCATTGCGCGCGCTGCCTCGGAATGCTCTAGCCCTGCTATGATGACACCTGAGGGGCGCCATGACAGCATTTCATAGAGAACTTTCTCCTCCTTCTCGCGAGTGTAGTCCGTAAGGCCCATGACCGGCTGTAAGCCTGTCTCCTCCAGCACGCTGGTGATACCGGTCATAACCTCAGGAAACACCATGTTCGACATTGATGGGACAATAACAGCAACCAGATTTACCCGGTTCGACGCCAGCGCGCCAGCGATCTTGTTTGGGACGTAGCCCAGCGCCTTCGCGCTGGCCAACACGCGCTTGCGCGTTGCGTCCGATACATCGCCGCGATTTCGAAGTACACGACTAACGGTCATTTCCGAAACGCCGCAAGCCTCGGATACGTCCCGGAGCGTCAGCGGGCGGATGGTTCTCTGGTTCAATTGGTGTTCCCCGGTAATTTCCGTAAACGTTACCGCGAACATCCGAGGTGGATCAAGTAGTGCGGCATTTGCGCATTCCCCGATGACAAGTCGGCCTCGCCACGTTATTCAGTGCAAGTGGTCCCGTGGCTCAACTGGATAGAGCAGCCCCCTCCTAAGGGGCAGGTTGCAGGTTCGAATCCTGCCGGGGTCACCAAGTTTTCATGCCTCTGCGCTGTTCTGGTCACTTGCTCCGCCCCTGTTTCGCCCCTGTTTGCGGGGATTTCCTGTTTTCGATCGCGCCCAGCGCGCCTGATTGGAAGTGCGGGGAGCGGTGCCAATAGACGCGCTCAATGGTGGCGATGCTGGTGGAAAAGAAGCCGGATGCGTCGGCTATGCTGGCGCCGCCTTCGATCGCCCATGTGATCGCGGTGTGTTTCAGGGTGTGCGGTGTCGGCCGCCATCCAAGGTCGGCCTCGACCACAATCTTGGCCCATGCGGTTTTGATCGAGGCTACGCGCTGGCCGCGAAACGCTACCGCCCAAATGTCGCCGCGCGCTTGCCAGCGCCGGGCATGTCCGAGCAGCTGGCGCGGGAGCCGGGCTGGGGTGCGGCGTTTCTTGGTCGCGCGCTCGGCATCGCCCATCCGGTATAAAACGCCAGCGGTCAAATCAAACCATCCGCCTGTCGTCGCCGGTCCCATGATTCTCAGGTTCAGCACCGGGCTGGCGCGGGTGCCGGTGTAGATCGATACCAAAATAAAGCGGGCAACGTGTGGGCAGTTCCTGCGCCGGGCGGCGCGGATCAGTTTCGCCACTTCGTCGCGCTGAAGCGCGCGCTGGAATGTTTCGGGTGCCTCGGGCAGGCTAACGGGCGGCGCGTAGGTCAGGTATCCTTCGCGGTGGCAGTAATTCATCGCGGCGCCGAGCGTGTTGAGCTCGCGCCGGATTGTGCCTGGCGCGATCGGCAGGCCGGTTTGGTGGTGCTTTCGTGTCTTGGCGTAGCGGCGGCAGGTTTCACCTTTCACTTCGCTCACCATCTTGGCTCCCCAAAACGGGAGCAGAGCAGCAATGGCCAGTCCCTGCGATCGGGGGCTGGCGACGGTCGGCGCGTGTTCCTCCCCATAGATCGCCAAAACCTCGGCGATGCTCACTGCCTCTGGGCGAGCTGAACCACCTGAGCGGGTTTTTTGGGCGATGTGGTCCGAGAGCTGGATTTCAGCCTGTCTGCGATCATCTGTGCCCGTACTGCGCTCGACGTTTCCGGTGTCTTTGATGACATAGACGGGCTCTCGGCCTTTTCGCTTTCGGAGGAAGAGGCGCGCTCCTTTGGTTGGCATCGGCATAATTCACAGAGTTCCTCTAGGTGATTGGGGCTGATGCGCACCGCTCGGCCCATTCGAATGGTTAATCCATGCGCGTCGGCTGCTGATCGTAGGGACTTGGCCGGCACTCCTAAAATGTCGGCAGCTTCCTTGATAGGCAAGAGCCGGATGGGGGGCTGGAATGTCGATATGGCGGTCATCGGAGGCCAACTCCTTTTCTGCCGTTTCGGCGGTTGTTAAACAGCTCATGTGTTCTGGCGCGCGCTTCATCTTCGCTCAGCCTCTCGCCATATTTCCCCACCATCGCGCTGCGCGGCAAGGCTTTCGCCGAGAGCGGGCGGAGCAGTTCAGCCAGCGGCATCGCGTCTGTTGATGTCGATGTATGGGGGGGCAGATTTCTCATTTCACTATCGCTTTCCACCAGCTGCGCGCTGCGCCATCTTGTGATCCGCACGCTGGGCTTTGAAGCGGTTTTTCTCAATCATGGCGCCTGCCACGTCGAGGCCCAGCGCTTCAGCCGTGTCCAGAATGCGGATGATGCAGTCGGCAAACTCAACCTCTCGCCCGTCGCGCTGCATGTCCCTGGTTTTTTTTTGGGCATTATTCATGGCTTGCCGCTTTCTTGAGCGGGTTGCACTCAAGCATACCTCTGCACAATTCTGCGAGTTCCACGGTAGCTGCCGTCTTGCGGGCGACATAGTCTGCAAACTGCCATCCGGGCTGGATGCTGGTAGCGATTGCAGCCACCAGCAGCATGCGCCGGATGCGTCCTGGGCGCGCATCGCGCTGCTCTGCCGCCGCCTGAAATGTTCGGATAGGCTTGACGGACATGCTTGTCGCTCCTTACGCATAATGCTGTAGGGGTAACTAATACGAAAATAACGTACCAATCAATGGATGATTACGAGAAAATTGGATTTATTGTATTTGGCGTTTGATTGTTCCCACCCTGTTCAGGAGAATGAACCATGAACATCTGTGTCGGAGGCGATTCGCATGATTATACGACTGGTCGCCAAGATGGCATTGTGGCTCGGCTTGGATATCAGTCGAGTTCTGTTCCCGAAGTTTTGGCTTCAGGGTCATTCATATGCTTCAAAATCTCTGCGAGAGTGTCGGGAAGAATTCGAGAAAAATCGCCACCTATAAGAAAGTTTGCGTCGATTTGGAATGCTTTCCAGTAAAAGTCTAGCATGCGCAATGACGGGGCACCGGATGTTTCCTGCGACTTGAAGGTCGTGTATTTAATGCCTGCGCTCGATGCTAGGTCCTTTGCGGAGAAGCCGGTGGCCTTGCGCGCTGCGGTTAGGCGGAGGTGAATAGCCTCGTGCGTGATTGATGTCGTGAGGCACCGGCGTTCTTTTTCAAAATGTTCCATACGTTACAATCGTTCTGTTACGAGTTTTTTGCATTTTCTAACCTCTGCATCGTTGCATCTACGAAAATATCGTAATATGACTTATGCCATGAAAAACGATACCCGCAAGTTGATTTTGGACCTTGGCGGCTACCGGGAGGTGGCTATGCGCCTTGGTAAGGGTCCAACCACAGTCCATTCTCACATGCAGTCGGGCGCCCTTCCTGCGTCTTGGTATGGCGTCCTTTGTTCGTTAGCCAGCGAGCGCGGAATGACTAACCCGCCAAAGGAGCTTTTCTCGTTTTTACATCTGACGCGCAAAGAGGCGGGGTAATGTCGTGCGCCCCATGGGCACGCAGCTGCGCCGTCTCGCTCACCATATCGATGGTCTCGAGGCGAAAATGGCGGCGGACAAGAAAAAACAAAAAAAGGAGGCAAATGGTAATGGCTGAAACTCCAAACGTGCGCCGGGCTGATCTCACCCAGCAGCGGCTGCAAATCATCCAGGCTGCGCTGGGCGACAATCCCATCGATATTTCAGTTGTCCACCATCTGATGCGGGAGCAGATGCGCCTGATGCAAATTCAGGCGGATCGCATCGGGCGGCTGCAAGAGGATCTCCATCTGGTCGCTGGCGCTGTGGCGGAAAGCCTGACGGTGCTGTCTGCCCTCGAGGCGGCGGTGATCGAGGCCCTGAAGGCGGAGGCGTTAAGCCATGAGTCATAAAGCTGTAAATTGGGCACTTGAGCAGCGCACTTTGAAGCCGGGGCCTTGGGTTATCCTGATCCAGCTGGCCGATCGTCACAACAAAGATACGAAGCAGGTAAACCCTGAGCAGTCTCGCCTTGCTGCTGATTGCAATATGTCGCGTGCGACGATTAATCGTCACCTGAATGATCTGGAGGAGGCCGGGCTGCTGAATCGCGTCCAGCGCATAAATCCAGTGACAAAAAAGCAGCTTTCGACTCACTATGTTTTGGCTCTGGATTTTGCCGCGCCACCAATTATTGAGTTTGCCGTGTCTCAAACTGCGACACGGGATTTACCGGTCCAAACCGAGAACGTCGAGCCGGACCGTGTCTCAGATTGCGACACGGTTCCCGTGTCTCAAAAAACGGCAATCCCGTGTCTCAAAAAGGGCCATTCCCGTGTCTCAAATTGCGACACTAACCCTGTAATAGAACCTGTAAGAGAACCTTCCCCCTACCCCCCATTGGAAAAAAAGGCGGCTGTTTCTCGATTTGGTGTTTCTGCGGGGGTTCTTAAAAAACTGGAGGCGATGGGCTATGAAATTTGAAGATCGCAAGTCAAAGGCTTTTGCTGCGGTGGTTTCGTTCCTCAGCGGCTTTGCCCCTCCCCGAGGCTTTGGCGAGGATGCTCGAGCGGCTCACGTCGCTGGCATCGCGGATGCCTTTGCGCGCCGAATGCCAGTTACTGGTCAAACTGAATTCGATGAGAACCTGCTAAAGACCTTCACGGCGATCCGGGACAGCCACACAGGCTACGCTTGGCCGGTGCAGGCTGAATTCGTGGACGCGATGCCGCGTTCCGTTTCCGCTTCCAGTGGCATGAGGGTCGAGACCTTTCGCCCTGACGATGAAAACAAGATGTACGCCAAGCGGATGAATTCGGGCGATCCGGTTCCAGAGACGATGGTTTGGGGTTTGCGCGCATGGTCTCTGGTTTCGGGCGGTTTTGTTGCGCGTGATGTCCTCGATGGGTATCGCAAGTCGTCGGTCATCACCTGCAGGTCGATACATCAGGATGGCGCCTATGGGATTTTGCATGGCAAATTTGGCGAGGTGGTTACGCCATATTTTGCGTCCGCTGAGTCCGCGGTGTCGTCATGAGCGGGGCGCAGTCGGTGGGACGCACCTTTGGGACTGTGGATCTGGTCGTGTGCCGCAATACTCGGGTCGCTCGCCTTTCGCCCAATTGCACCGCTGATATCCGCCATCGCCGGACTGGGCTGTCCGTCCTTACATCGCTGGACGAGGTGCAGGCCGCGCTGTCTTCGCAACTCGACCGAGAGCGACGGGGCCTTCCGTTCGCTGCGGATCAGTGTCGCGCGCTGCACTGCGTCCTGAGGGAGTTCTCTGATGTCTTTTGAATGCCTGAGTGGTGATCGCATGGTCGCTGATATCCGAAACCCGAAACCGTTCGATGTCGATATTGATTTTATGTTTTCGCGTTTGCGTTCGTTGCGCCGGTTTTCTGGTCATCCGCGCGCTCTGACGGTTTTGGAACATCTGCGGCTCTGCGGTCGCCTTGCTCAGCATTCAGGTTTGACGGAATCGGCGGTGATCTGGGCTGGGAGCCATGATTTGCACGAGTATGCGCTGGGCGACATTGTCGGGCCTTTGAAGCATGCACTGGGCGATGAAGTTATGCATATCGAGCGGCGGTGGGACGCTGCGATCTATGCCGCCCTGGATGAGCCTATGCCATCTGAGGAGGATCGCGCGGTTGTCGCCGCGATTGATCGCGCAGCCTTGTCGATTGAGTGGCACATGTGCCTCGATCGCGCCGAGGTGTTTGAGTGGTCGCAGCCGGTATCGCTGTCGGCTGTCGATATCCTAGTAGAGCTGATTGGCGCCGATCGGGTTTCGCCTGTCGCTCGGGAGCGGGCATCGGGTCGCCCAGCGCTTTCGCTTGTGTGATGGGTTTCACCCTCGATTTCATCAATGGGCCTGTGGCGCAGACCGAGGTGTCGGTTTCCGTCTTGCCTGATGTTTCGACCGTGGGCCCTGCCGGTGTCTAATGATGACAACATTCTCCAGCTGCCCCTTGAGGGCGTGTTTGGCGAGGTGGTCGAGTCCATCGGCGCAGACGCAGCGTTCATTCTGGTCAGTTCGATGCGCCTGTCTACTACCAGGTCATGGCGCGTCTGTTTCTATGTGCCGAAGCGCTTGAGGGTCGATCATTCGCTTGTGCGGATCTTGGGCTGGCGTGATGCCACCCGTCTTAGCCGGGCGTTCGGTGGTGAAATTCTCCAAACCTCGAACCTGAGAAATCATGAGCGGGCTTGGCGATCGGTTTCGATCTTTGCCCTTCATCTGCGCTCGAACGCATCCGTGCATCGCATTGCCGAGGAGTTGGGCGTTGATCGCACGACGGTGGCGAAAACTCTGGCGGGCAAACCGCCAGAGGGCTTGAGCACGTGGTTTCCTTTAAACTTCAAGGGGCTGGTGTGATGTGCGCGCCGCGCGAAATTCTGAGGTGGGTCTTGTGAGAAGGCAGATGATTGAAAATTCTGATCGTGGCGTCACGCTGAACAAGTCTCTGGCGTGGACTATTGGCTGCGGTCTGATCGGCGCGGGCCTCTACGCGGGGCTGAATATGGCCACCCTGACGACGCGTCTGGATGATGTTTCGTCACGATCGGCGATGGCTACTCAGGATCGATCCCAGATCGAGGTGCGCGTGAGGTTGCTTGAAAACGCCCAATCGCAAAGCACCGCTCGGTTCGAATCGCTCTTCCAGTCGCTTCAGGAGCTTAAAACTGATCAGCGCGAAAGCAATCGGCTGCTGCGGCAGCTGCTTCAGGAAAGGGGTATTAAGCAGTGAAACTGACCAATCTTGGGGGACGTCATGTCTAAAACAATGATCAATTTGTCCCATTGGGGGGATGCGAAGGATTGGCCATATCCGCACTTTGCGCCTGCCGAGCTGGCGTCCAAAGGAAACGGCGCACTGAAGTTGGAGGTGGACGCGATCGAGCGGCTTGAGCGGCTGCGTGTTCTACTCGATGCGCCCATGCTGGTCACTTCCGCCTATCGTGATCCGGCGCATAATCGTGCGGTTGGCGGCGCGAAAAGCAGCTATCACATGCGCGGTCAGGCGTTCGATATCCGAATGGAAAACCACGACCCTGCCGTCTTTGAGGAGGCGGCTCGGGCTGTCGGCTTTAAGGGATTTGGCTATTATCCACATCTTGGGTTCATGCACATCGATACGGGCCCGGCTCGCTCTTGGGGCAAAGCCTTTCCTCCTCGCAATACGCGGTTTGCGCCTGAGCCTGAGCCTGCACGGAAAACCCAAGCTGCCAAGGAGGGCACGTCTGTTGCCGCGATCGCTGTCGCTGCAGAGCGTGTGGTGAATGAGGCGGCTCCGCTGCTGTCTGATCAGCTGGTGACCTATGGCTTTACCGGCCTGGCGATCCTCGCGCTCGGCATCGTTGCCTGGCGCGCATTCCACATGGGTCGCGAATGATCGGGCGGGTGCAGCTATGGCTGCTGGGGGCGGCGGCTGGGGTTCTCGCCTTGGTCGCGGCATTGGCGCGTGCCTTCGGGCGCGGGCGCACCAAGGGCAAACAGGAGGCTGAGGAAGATGGGCGAGAGTTTGACGAGGGCCGGGCGGCTGATTTGCGGCGCCGGGTCGATGCTGCTCGCGGCAGCCTGCGCGACGAGCAATCCGACGAGCGAGGCTACCGAGACTGAGCGGGCGCTCTGCGAAGCGTGGGGCCAGTCGCTGCCCTCTCGCTCGCGCGCTGACTCTGCTGGCACTCGATCTGAGATCGGTCTGGCCTACGATGTCTACGTCGCTGCGTGTCCTGGCTATCGTATCGCGTTCGACTCTCCGCAGCGGCAGGCCGCTCCGGAATCTTTGGGTCCTTCTGCGGGGGGTGGGGTGTGAGGGTGTTTGTACTCGCGGAAATTGACTTGTGCGTGCCTGAAAAAATCGATTTCGTTTCGTTTCGGGGGTCGCATGGCTAAGGCTTCAAAAGCGGCTGAAAGGCCTGCCC
>Ga0307966_1000158_pt1 | contig 54405 bp, 56 predicted proteins | sample OrgLakmetagen646_FD_203141 | JGI IMG/M metagenome (GOLD analysis project Ga0307966, IMG submission 203141) | Saline water microbial communities from Organic Lake, Antarctica - #646 | ecosystem: Environmental > Aquatic > Non-marine Saline and Alkaline > Saline | place: Antarctica: Organic Lake... | reverse complement strand
TTGATGATCAGAGCTTGAAGCTCAGCACGGTCGGCGGGGCCAAGGTACAGGCAAATGTCATTACGTCTCATGCCCCAAACATGGCACATCAGGTCCGCAATGGGAATCCTATGTCAGGTGGGGAACACTAGCCTTGCCCACAGCAGGGGCAAGCCGGTTTAGCCGTTGCCATCCGCAGAGCTGAATGCATCCTCTCGCGGTGCTTTGGTTTTGGTGGGGTAAGGGTCAGGCGTCATGTCCTTCGCAACCCGTTCCATCTCACTGTCAAGTTCCGCCCCCAGCAGCACGATATAGGCCGACAGCCACAGCCACAAAAGCAGCACAATGACGCCACCCAAGGCCCCGAAGGTTTCGTTGTAGCTGCCGAAGTTGCTGACGTAAAAGGCGAAGGCGAGGGACCCCGCGATCCAGATCAGGGTGGCGACCACGGCGCCAGGTGTGATCCAGCGCCAGGCGCGGTGGTCCCGGTTCGGGCCGAACTGATACAGAATAGCCAGACCACCGATCACGATGATCAGCACGATGGGCCAGCGCAGCCACATCATGATAACCTCGGATGCACCGCCCAGCAGAAGGAATGTCAGCACCAAGGGCAGGATCAGCAAGACGCCGACGATCAGCAGAAAACCCACGATCAGTCCCAGCGTCAACACGGCCCGAACAGCGAGGCCATGAAAGAACCCGCGCGGTTCGGTGATATCGAAAGCAACGTTCAGCCCCTCCATCAGGCTGCGCATTCCGGCTGTGGCGGAATAGAAAGCAGTCACGATGCCCAGAATGGCGGCGACGGTAAGGCCGCTGCTGTCCCCGTCCGCTACCGATCTGGCCTGATCGATCACAATGTCGGCTGCCTGCTGCGGCATAACGCCCGCCAGCGTATCGGCCTGATCGACGATGGTTTCGGGGTCGATGAAAAAGCCCGCGATGGCCATGACCGCCACGATGCCCGGAAAGATCGCCATCAGCCCGTAGAAAGCGCATCCCGCCGCAATGAGGTTGATGTGATCTTCGGTGCCCTCGGCCCACGTGCGCTTGGCGACGGTGATCCAGCCATCTTTGCGCAAGTCGGTCGGGGCGGCTTGGGATGATGGCATATCGTGCTCCGATGGTGACCTGTAGCCAACACGTGACCCATCCGTCAGGTTCCACGTTCGCCCGCCAGAACCACTGCTCGCTGCAATCGCGAGAGATAAGAGCATGGCATTGCCCCTTGTCGACCTTACGCCATCGTAGTCATCTGACGAAATCTGGTGTCACGTTCGGGCATTTGCACACTTGCGTTTCGAGATGTTGCGTATAGCGCCCCGAATACTGCAACAGATCGTCATCCTGTGGTCCTGCTGGACGCTGCTGGCGGGCGTTTTGACCATCGTGCCGAACCTGCTGAACTGACCGGCGCATCTTGCGGGGGCCTGCGCGTGGCCTGCCGTTCACTCGATGTGGCGGACGTTTGGCAGGGCCAGCTTGGCGACCTGTTCAGCGATCGGCTCGGTTGACAGCGGGTGCAGGGCAGAGTCGTAGTCGCCCGGATCGCGCAGGGCGCTCCATTCGCCGTTGGCGTGGACCTGAAGGCCGGAAAAGCGCGACTTGTAGGCCATCTTGGGGGAACCGGGTACCCAGTATCCAAGGTAGACGTAGGGCAGCCCCAGTTCGAGCGCGATCGAGATGTGATCGAGGATCAGGTAAGTGCCGAGCGAATGACGCTCCCAGCCGGGTTCAAAAAAGGAATAGACCATCGACAGACCGTCATCGAGGATATCGGTCAGTGACACTGCAACCGGTGTTCTGGTGTCACAGCCTTCGCTGTCGGTATATTCGATCAGGCGCGAGCGGATCGGCGTTTCCTCGACCATCGCGGCAAATTCGAACATATCCATGTCCGCCATGCCGCCTTCGGCGTGGCGACCGTCCAGGTAGCGGCGGAACAGGTCATACTGATCTTCCGTGGCCCAAGGCGACGTCGCCCGGCGCACCAGCCGTGCATTGCGCTTCTGCGTGCGTCGCTGGCTGCGGCTTGGCTCGAAATCGGCGACTCGGATGCGTGCGGACATGCAGGCAGAACATTCGGCACATGACGGGCGATAAAGCACGTTCTGGGACCGCCGGAAGCCTTGCTTGGACAGCGCGTTATTCAGCTCTTCCGCGCCGTCCCCGTGCAGGGCCGTAAACAGCTTCCTCTCCATCCGGCCGTCGAGATACGGACAGGGTTGTGGGGCCGTCACATAGAACTGCGGGGCAAGAGGAAGGGTGTGGCGCATGGGGTCATGATTGACGCGAAGGTCGCGTCGGTGCAACCCCGATGACGCCTAGGCGCGGCGGTTCATCGCGGCAGTGCCCAGCAGGAAATCGCCCAACCCCTGACAGCGCGGGGTCACACCCATCATGATGGCCGAAATCACCTGCAAGGGCGCGGTGACGATGGCAACCGAATAGGCCAGTGTGTGCAGGAACGCAGTGCGCGAGGTCAGCGGTCCACCATCTGCCTCTCGTAATTCGATCGCCAAAAGGCGCATGCCCCATGTGGCCGATCCACCTGCCAGCGCGAACCAGCGGTAGAAGAAACCGATCACCAGCATGAACACGGGAAAGAAGAAAAGGGCAGTGAACGCCGTGAACGGCAGAAGAACCGCCGACAGCACGGCGATCAGGATCACGTCGAACACCCAGGCCAAGGTGCGTTTGACGGCCACGCCTTCGTAGAACTCGGGCAATGCGTCGGGGTCGGGGTGTCCCATCGGGTGGCTGGTCATGATAAAACTCGTATCTGGCAAGTGAAGCCGGGCGACCCTGAAAGATCGCCCGGTTTGGGATCAGGCGGCGTCCGACGGCCGGTCGCCGTTGTCATCGGCTTTGCGGGCACGGTCGTCCATGAACTGGTCGAACTCCGCCTTGTCCTTGGCTTCGCGCAACCGGCCCAAGAAGGCTTCGAAGTTATCCTGCTCTTCTTCCAACCGGCGCAGGGTGTCGGCCCGGTAGGCGTCGAAAGCGGTGTTGCCGGAACTGGCGCGCATGGATCTGGTTGCGCGGGCAAAGGCGGCAGTGCCACGCTTGTTGCTCTTTTTGAAGAAGACCACGTAGGCCAGCAGCGCCAGACCGACGGGCCAGACGGCGATGAAGCCCAGAATGATGGCGCCGATCCAGGCGAACTTGCCCCGGTCGTCGAGCCAACGCTCGGCGCGGGCGAAAAAGCTCTCAAGTCTGGCGGTGGGGTAATTGGTCGTTGTAGCAGTCATAATCAAGCTCCGATCTGTTTGTCGCGGGCCATGTAAACGCCCTTCACATCCTCAAGATGGGAAACGCGGGGCGATCCCGCAAGGGGCTATGTGAATGATTTTTACATTATTTTGGAGATTGGATATTTTTCAATGTTTTAGGATCTGGGTCTCGTTGTCCGCGCCGGAACTGTCGTTCACGAAATCCGCTGTCTGTGCGCCGGACAGCCGCAACAGATCGGCAGGCGTGACGGGAAAGATATGGCGCGGCGTGCCCGCCGCCGCATAGATCACGTCAAAGTCCAGTAGCCGGGGGTCGAAAAAGCTGCGGATCGGGTTCATGTGGCCAACGGGTGAAACGCCCCCTATCGCGAAGCCGGTCTGGCTGCGGATCAGCGCGGCGTCGGCCTTGCCCAGCGGTTCCCCTGCGATGGCGGTGGCCTTGGCCGCATCCACACGGTTGCCACCTGCCGTCAAGAAAAGCAGCGCCTCGCCGCTGGCGTCACCACGAAAGATGATCGACTTCGCGATCTGGTCCAGGCCGCAACCTGCCGCCTCTGCCGCCTGCTGCGCCGTACGCGTCTCGCCGGGCATCTCGAGCGGGGAAATGTCCAGACCGGAGTCCATCAGGGCTTTCATCACCCGTTTCAGGCTCTTGCTCATGACGACCCTTCCATCATACCAAGCCCCATGACTAGGACAGTGGACGCACAGTTGAAAGAGGCGGACAAGCCCTTGGCAAGTCGGATGACATCCTGCCCAAGGCCGTATGAAACCGCACGGCTCGAAGACATCGCAACCGCGACCGGATGGGCCAGCGACGAAGGGCGCGCGCTGCTCGACGGCACTGCGGGGTGCAGCCCCTATCTGGCTGATCTGATCATAAGGGAAGGCGACTGGCTGCAAGGGGCGCTGGATGCCCCCGAAACCGCCTTCGAGGATCTGATGACGGGCATTCAGGCGCAACCGCTCGACGCGCTGTCGGTCGAACTCCGGCAGGCCAAGCGGCGCGTGCATCTGCTGACGGCGCTGTGCGACGTGGCGGGGGTCTGGTCGCTTGAACAGGTCACGCAGGCCCTGACGCGCTTTGCCAATATCTCTGTCCACCTGTGTCTTACCCGACTGGTAGAGGCCGAAATCGCGCGCGGCAAGTTGCCGATGCTGACCGCCGATGATGCTGCCACCGCTGGCGGCATGTTTGCCATCGGCATGGGCAAGATGGGTGCGGGCGAGCTGAACTATTCCTCCGACATCGACCTGATCTGCCTTTTCGACGAAACCCGTTTCGATCCCGACGACTACCACGACGCCCGTGCGGGCTTTATCCGCGTCACCCGCAAGATGACGGCGCTTTTGTCGGACATGACTGCGGGCGGCTACGTCTTTCGCACCGACCTGCGGCTGCGGCCCGATGCCAGCGTGACGCCCGTGTGCCTGAGCGCCGAAGCCGCCGAGCGCTACTACGAAAGCGTCGGGCGCACGTGGGAAAGGGCCGCCTATATCAAGGCCGGTTACGCGGGCGGTGACGCGCTTGCCTGCAGGCGGTTTCTCGATACGCTGGCCCCGTTCGTCTGGCGCAAGCATCTGGATTTCGCCGCCATTCAGGATGCCCACGACATGCGGCTGCGCATCCGTGATCACAAGGGCCTTGGCGGAGCGCTGACCCTGTCCGGACATAACATGAAGCTGGGTCGTGGTGGCATCCGCGAAATCGAGTTTTTCACCCAGACCCGCCAGTTGATTGCGGGCGGGCGCGACCCGTCTCTGCGGGTCCACGGCACGGTCGAGGGGCTGGAGCGGCTGCACGAAGCAGGCTGGGTGCCGCAGGACGTGCGCGACAAACTGACCGATCACTACCGATTTCACCGCAGCATCGAACACCGCATGCAGATGGTGAACGACGCCCAGACCCATGACCTCCCGTCCGACGACGCGGGCTTCGACCGGCTGGCCGCGTTCCTCGGGCGCGAGGTGAGGGCATTGAAGGCTGACCTCAAGGACCGTCTCGAAGAGGTTCACAGCCTGACCGAAGGCTTCTTTGCCCCGCAAGAGCCTGTCGTCGGCGACGCCTGCGACTGGGGTTTCGACATCACCAACCGCTGGCTGACCTATCCGGCCCTGCGCTCTGACCGTGCCCGCGACATCTTCAAGCGGATTAAGCCCGTGATCCTTGATCACCTGTCGGAAGCCGCCCGACCGGAAGAGGCGCTGGCCCAGTTCGATACCTTTCTGGCGGGACTTCCCGCTGGTGTGCAGGTGTTTTCGCTTTTCGATGCGAACGAGAAGCTGACCCGCCTGATCGCGGATATCTGCGCCACGGCACCCGCTTTGGCCGAATACCTGTCCCGCAACGCGGGCGTGCTGGATGCCGTGATCGGTGGCGCGTTCTTTGCCGAATGGCCGGGGGTCGCGGGACTGAAAGATGATCTGATGCAGCGGATCGCGCATGCAGAGGATTACGAGGCCAAGCTGGTCGTGGCCCGTCTCTGGCAGCGCGATTGGCACTTCCGCGTCGGCGTCCACCACCTGCGCGGCTTGATCGACGCCCAGACGGCGGGCGAACAATACGCCCATCTGGCCGAGGCGACCCTGGCTGGGCTGTGGCCCTGCGTGATCGACGACATGGCCCGCAAGCACGGCGCACCACCCGGGGCGGGTGCGATCCTTCTGGCGATGGGATCGCTTGGGGCGGGGCGGCTTAACGCGGCGTCTGATCTTGACCTGATCGTGATCTACGATGCCGATGGGGCGGAAGAATCCGAAGGGCCGAGACCACTTGCTGCGCGGCCCTATTACGCGCGCTTGACGCAGGCCATGATCACGGCGCTGACCGCGCCCATGGGCGAGGGACGGCTCTACGAGGTCGACATGCGGCTGCGGCCCTCGGGCAAGCAGGGGCCGGTGGCAACCAGCATCGACGCGTTCGAGATCTACCAGCAGACCGAAGCCTGGACATGGGAACATCTGGCTCTGACCCGCGCCCGCCCGATCGCCGGACCCGAAGCCTTGCAGCGACGCGTGGCTGGCTGCCGGTGTCAGCTTCTGGCAGACAAAGGCGGGACGCGTGACGTGCGACAGGATGTGACCGACATGCGGACCCGGTTGACCGGTGCGAAGCCCGCGCAAGGTCCGCTGGATGCCAAGGCCGGCCCGGGACGCTTGATGGAATGCGAACTGGCGGCACAGACGCTTTGCCTGCTTTCGGGCGGTTCAGCGCACAGCGTGCCCGGGCAGATCGCGGAAGGCATTGCGGCGGGGGTGATCGATTCCGAGACAGGCGCGGCCCTGTCCTTGGCCTATGACGGGTTCTGGCGGCTTCAGACCGCGGCGCGCCTTCTGGTGGGGGGCACCATCGACCCGGACAAGCTGGGCGAGGCGGGGTTGGCCTTCATCAAGCGCGAGACAGGACAGCAAAGCGTCGCGGCCATTGCGGAATGGGTCGCGGACAGTGCCGACAGGGCAGCGGTGGCCTTTGATAGGATAGCCCAGGATGACTGAACCGCATGACCCCACCGGACTGATCCGTGAAGCCTACCGCATCGAGGGGATCGATGCGGGTCAATGCCGGTCGATCTTTCTGGACTGGGCGCTTGGCCTGCCTCCCGGCACCGATCCTCAGCCCGAGGTTCGCGCGCTGCTGGCAAAATACGCCGACCAGCCGGCGGACCATCCGATGACCGAAGTGCTGCGCGCGGCGCAGAAGCCAGCACCAGCCGCCAAACGGCGGGGTGGCTGGTCGGTACGGCGGCACTAGGCCACCGTCCGGCTGTCGTCAGCTTAACCTGGACACCGCCTCTGCGGCCAGTGCCTCGATCCGGTCCCAGTCGCCCGATGCGACCGCATCCGCGGGTGCGACCCAGCTTCCGCCGACGCAAAGCGTGTTCGACAGTTTCAGGTAGTCCGGTGCGTTGCTCAGGCTGACACCGCCCGTCGGGCAGAACCGCACCTGCGGGATCGGTGCGCCGATGGCCTTGAGGGCCGCCGCCCCGCCGTTGGCTTCGGCCGGAAAGAACTTTTGCACTGTATAGCCGCGTTCCAGCAGACGCATCGCTTCCGACGCCGTGGCCGCACCGGGCAGCAGGGGCAGGTCGTTGGCCTCGCAGGCGTCGAGCAACCGGTCCGTGGCCCCCGGTGCCACACCGAATTGCGCACCGGCAGCCTTGGCGTTTTCCACGTCCCTGGGTGTCAGCAGGGTGCCCGCGCCCACGACACCGCCCGCGACCTTGGCCATCTCGCGGATCGCGTCCAGTGCCGCAGGCGTGCGAAGCGTTACCTCCAAGGCAGGCAGCCCGCCCTTGACCAGCGCCTGCGCCAGCCCTTCGGCCTGACCCGCATCGTCGATCACGAGGACAGGGATCACGGGCGCGCGGCGGCACAACGCTTCGTTCAGTTCAGAGGCTTCCTGTGGGGTCATTTTCGTTTCCTTGAATATTCTGTCTCAAACCACCGACGACGCGCCGGTTGAGGCCAGTCCTGCGTTCCGGCGGAACACTTCGAACAACTCGCGACCGACGCCAGAGCCGTTGCCGGTCAGGTCTTCGACGATCGCCTCGCGGGTGTCGAGGTCCACGTCCAGCACGTCGATGGTGCCCTTGGTGGCGTCCAGCCGGATCATGTCGCCGTCGCGGATCTTGGCAATGGGGCCGCCGTCGACCGCTTCGGGGCAGACGTGGATGGCCGAAGGCACCTTGCCGGATGCACCCGACATCCGACCATCGGTCAGCAGGGCCACGCGCAGCCCCTTGTCCTGCAGGACGGCCAGCACGGGCGTCAGGCTGTGCAATTCGGGCATCCCGTTCGACTTGGGCCCCTGAAAGCGCACGACGACCACCGTGTCGGATGTGAACTCGCCTGCCTTGAAGGCGGCCTTTACCTCTTCCTGATCCTTGAAGACCCGCGCGGGGGCTTCGATGATGTGACGTTCCTCGGCCACCGCCGAGGATTTCATCACGCCCTGACCGAGGTTGCCGGTCAACTGCGTCAATCCGCCGTGGTGCAGGAACGGGTCCGAGGCCGGTCGCAGGATCCTGTTGTTCTGGGTCACGCCGGACCCGGCCTCATAGACGATGCGACCGTCCTTGAGCTTGGGGTCCTGGGTGTAAAGCTCCAGCCCGTCGCCCGCGACGGTCTTGGTGTCGGGGTGCAGCAGCCCCTCTTTCAGCAGATCGCCGATCATGTAGCTCAGACCGCCTGCCGCATGGAAATGGTTCACGTCCGCCAGACCGTTGGGATAGACCTTGGCCATCAGCGGGGTCGCGTCCGAGATGTCCGAAAAATCTTCGAGATCGAGGATGATCCCGGCCGCGCGGGCCATGGCGGGCAGGTGGATGACAAGGTTGGTGGACCCGCCCGTCGCCATCAGGCCGACAAGCCCGTTCACGAAGGCGCGTTCGTCCAGCACCTCGCAGGCAGGGGTGTAGGCGTTGCCCTGATGGGTGATCTGCAAGGCGCGTTCGACACCGGCGACGGTCAGCGCATCGCGCAGCGGCGTGTTGGGGTTGACGAAGGACGCGCCGGGCATGTGAAGGCCCATGAACTCCATCAGCATCTGGTTGGTGTTCGCCGTGCCGTAGAAGGTGCAGGTGCCCGGCCCGTGGTAGGATGCCATCTCGGCCTTCATCAGTTCGGCGCGGTCAATCTCGCCGCTGGCGAACTGCTGGCGGATGCGGGATTTCTCGTCGTTCGGCAGGCCGCTGGTCATGGGACCGGCGGGCAGGAAGATCGACGGGATATAGCCGAAGGTCGCGGCGGCAATGACAAGACCGGGCACGATCTTGTCGCAGACGCCCAGATAAATCGCTGCGTCAAACGTGTTGTGCGACAGCCCCACGCCAGCGGCCAAGGCGATGACATCGCGTGAAAACAGCGACAGTTCCATGCCGGTCTGGCCTTGGGTCACGCCGTCGCACATGGCGGGCACGCCGCCTGCAACCTGCGCTGTGCCACCGGCGGCCTTCGCCGCATCCTTGATCAACTGCGGGAAACGCTCGAACGGCTGATGCGCCGACAGCATGTCGTTGTAGGCCGAGATGATCCCGATATTGGGCGCGTTCGTCGCCGCCAGCGTCTCTTTTTCGTCCATCGCGGCATAGGCATGGGCCTGGTTGCCGCAGGACAGATGGGCACGGCGGGGGCCTTCGTCGGCGGCCCGCGCCATAAGGTCGAGATAGTCCCCACGGGTCTTTTCCGAGCGTTTGCGGATACGGTCGGTTACCTTGGCGATGGTCGCATTCAGGGTCATGTCAGACCTCCCGGTTGGCTATGGCACGTTTGATTACATTCCTACCATGGCTTGTTAGCGCTATCAACGCTTGCTGCCCTCCATTCACCAAAGAGGGCCCCGGTGACCGTGGATATGGACGACCTTGCTGCGGCAGGATGAATTGGCGGGTCCGGTCGCGCCGGGCACTCTTTCCTGACCATCTGAAACAGGGTAGGGGGCGTCTCATGCAGATACCCCCTTTCCCGACTGTTCGCCTCCTTGCCAAAGCCGATGCCCGCGCCGTGCGGCACGGCTTTCCCTGGGTTTACGCCAATGAGCTGGTCCTTGACCGCCGCAGCCGCCAGCTGGACGCCGGAACGCTGGCCATCCTCGAAGACGCCAACCGCGTCCCGATGGGCGTGGTCGCGGTCAATCCCGCCTCCAAGATCATCTGCCGGATGCTGGACCAGAACCCCGAAGCGGTGATCGACGCCGCGTGGTGCGAGACGCGTCTCAAGGCTGCGCTGGCCCACCGTGAAACGCTTTACGACGCGCCCTTCTACCGGCTGGTTCACGCCGAATCCGACGGCTTGCCGGGCGTGGTGATCGACCGCTTCGGCGACGTGGCTGTAATCCAGCCAAACGCCGCATGGGCGGATGTGCTGATCGACACGCTGACCGACGCGCTGATCGCGGTCACCGGTGTCACCACCGTCATCCTGAACGGCACGGGTCGGGCCCGCACACTGGAAGGTCTTGATGAACGGACCGAGGTGATAAGGGGTGCTGCCCCGGATGGCCCGATCGCCGTCCCGATGAATGGCGCGACCTATATGGCCGACGTCATGGGCGGGCAGAAAACCGGCCTGTTCTTTGATCAACGCCCGAACCACGCCTTTGCGGCATCCCTGTCGCGAGGCGGGCGCATGCTGGACATGTTCAGCCACGTCGGCGGTTTCGGGTTGGCAGCCCTGGCGCACGGGGCAAAACATGTCCTCGCCGTCGACGGGTCCGCGCCCGCTCTGGAACTGGCCGATGCCGGTGCAGACAGCATGGGCTGCGGCGCCAGCTTCGAGACCCGCAAGGGCGATGCTTTCGACACGCTGACTGCCCTGGGCGAAGAGGGTGGCGTCTTTGACATTGTCGTGTGCGATCCCCCCGCCTTCGCCCCGAACAAGCAATCCGTCGAAGCGGGCCTGCGCGCCTACGAACGGCTTGCCCGGTTGGCGGCGCCATTGGTGCGCGAGGGTGGATACCTGTGCCTGTGTTCGTGTTCGCACGCTGCCGATCTCACACGGTTCCGCAACGCCTCTGCCCGTGGCATCGGTCGCGCAGGGCGGCGGGGGCAGGTGATCCACACGGGCTTTGCCGGGCCGGACCATCCATTGCTGCCACATCTGGCCGAATCGGGATATCTCAAGGCGGTGTTCTTCCGCCTATGAAGGTGCTGATCGACGCCTGCGTCCTCTATCCTACCGTCATGCGTGAAATGGTCTTGGGCTGCGCGGCACAAGGGCTGTTCACGCCGCGTTGGTCAGCCCGTATCCTTGAGGAATGGGCGCGGGCGGCCCGCAAGATCGGCCCCGAGGGCGAGGTTCTGGCGCGTGGCGAAATCGCGGGGCTGTCCGCACGCTGGCCGCAGGCGCAGGTCAGCTATCCCGCCGGGACCGAACGCCGTTACTGGCTGCCCGATCCTGACGACATCCACGTGCTGACCGCCGCGGCCGAAAGCGGCTGCGACGCCATCATGACCGCGAACGCAAAGGATTTTCCGGGCAACCTGCTGGCCGAGGACGGGCTGATGCGGGTCGATCCCGACGGCTTCCTGCTGCGCCTTCACGACGAAGATCCCGACACCGTCGCAGCGGTCGGGCAGGCGGTGCTGACCGAGGCGCGACGTCTGTCCGGCGAGGACTGGACGATGCGCGGGTTGATGAAGAAAGCGCGCCTTCCGCGCATCGGCAAACGCCTGATGTAGGGCGGGGTTCACCCCACCGATACGCGCTCATTCAGCTTCCACGCCCCACTTCGCCTCGTTCATCTCGATCTTGGAGATCCGTTCGGCGGTCTTGGGATGGCTCATCAACCACGCGGGCGGTGTCCGCCCCTTCATGCCCGTCAGGTCTTCCAGTTTGGTAAAGAGCGACTTTTGCGGCTTTGTCCCGATCCCGGCCTTGATCAGCAGCGCCGAGGCATAGGCGTCCGCCTCGTATTCGTCGCCGCGTGACAGGCGGGCCGCCAGAAGCGACATGAGGCCCGTGGCGATCCACGGCCCGATAAAGGGCACGAACCGCCCGAGGATCATCGCAAGCGCCGTGCGCATCGCGTTCTGTCCCGAAAAGTCGATCATGCGGCGACGGGAATGTCCCAAGGCCACATGCCCCAGTTCATGTGCGATCACACTGGCCATTTCCTCGGCCGTGACTTCGCCCGCGCGATAGCGGTTGTAAAAGCCCCGCGTGATGAAGATGCGCCCGTCCGGCGCGGCAAGCCCGTTCACCGGGTCGATCTCGTAGATGTGTACCTTGATGCGATGCAAATCCAGCGCGCCGGCCAACCGGTCGCAAAGCCGCCTCAGCACTGGATCGGCCAGTTCCGAAGACTTGGAATCCAGTTCCCGGCGGGTGCGCCACGCCGAGAAATGATACATCGCGACGCCGTAGAGAATGGCAAACAAGATTGGGGTAAACTTCAGCATGGGCTTTATATGGGGCCTGATACGTCCTGCGCCAACCGCTCTTGCGCGATGCGGTGAAGGGCCGCATGGGCCGGGACGGTCAGAAGGCGGCGCAGATAGGCCGGATCGGTCAGACCGGCGAGATAGGCATCAAGATGGGCGGTCACGCTGATGCGGTCGCCGCCGTAGGGAAGATGCCGGATGGTTTGGCCGGGGATCAGGTCGCCGCCCCGCAAGACTCTCGCATACGCACCCGGATGCCGCGAGGTGGCAAAGCGCCTGATCGCCTGAGGATCGCCGACCCGTGCCGCGAACGTGACGCAGGGCACGCGCGGCGCAGTGATCTGGAGCCTCACCTCGCCCAGTTCAAGAATATCGCCAAGGGCAAGGTCGCAAGACGCCATGCCGTCAATCAAGAGGTTTTCGCCCATGAAACCCGGCGGCACGGGTTTGCCCAGATCGGCCTCCCACCACGCCCGGTCCGCTTCGCCCAGCAGATAGATCGCCTGCTCGGGTCCGCCGTGATTCTGTTTGTCTACGATCTCATCACCCGCAACCCCAAAAGTCCCGATCCGCACGGACGGTTGGGCCGCCTTGAAATGGCCCGTCAGGCCGGATTTCGTTGCGATGGGGGTCGCAACCCCCGAAGAAACGGCGATAAGCCTGTGCATTAATGCCACAGTAATCCACATCAGGTTAGTTTCTGCCATCCTAGGGGAACAAGGGGCGGACCGACAGGTTCATCTTCAGAGCAGAGGAGCACAGAGATGTTCGAAATCGAGAATAAAGAGCAGGATGTGACTGCTCTTCCGATAAAAAAGGCCTATCCGCTGGACCAGCGCATGCCAGACAGGCTTGCAGCGCTGCTGGAGGAACTGCGCCGTGTCGAGACCGCAGAGATCGATAACTGACGCTCAGGCGGTCAGCGCCTTCATGCCTTGCTGAAGCCCTTCCAGGGTCATCGGCACCATGCGGTTCGCGCCGATGGCATCCTGCACCATTGCGATGGATTGCGTGTAAGGCCAGAACTTTCGCGGAACAGGGTTGATCCAAAGATGCGCGGGCCATTGGTCGCGCGCACGCTTCAACCAGGTCTCGCCACTTTCCTTGTTCCAGTGCTCGTTCGCGCCACCCGGCACCGCGATTTCGTAGGGTGACATAGAGGCGTCGCCCACAAAGATGCACTTGTAGTCGGAGCCATAGGTGCGCAGCAGACTTTCGGTTGGCACCTGTGCATCCCAACGGCGGGCGTTGTCGCGCCAGACCCCTTCATACAGACAGTTGTGGAAATAGAAGGCGTCCAGCGTCTTGAACTCGGCCCGCGCCGCGCTGAACAATTCCTCGACCACCTTGATATGAGGGTCCATCGAGCCGCCGACGTCCAGAAACAGCAGCACCTTGACCGCATTTCGCCGCTCGGGCCGGGTCTGCACATCGAGATAGCCATGCTCTGCCGTCGCCCGAATCGTGCCGTTCAGGTCCAGTTCTTCCGCCGCACCGTCCCGTGCCCATTTGCGCAGCCGTTTCAACGCCACCTTGATGTTGCGCGTCCCCAGTTCGACGCTGTCGTCGAGGTTGCGGAACTCGCGTTTGTCCCAGACCTTAATGGCGCGCCGATGGCGGCTTTCGTCCTGACCGATCCGCACGCCTTCGGGGTTGTAGCCATAGGCGCCGAACGGCGAGGTGCCCGCAGTGCCGACCCATTTATTGCCGCCCTGATGGCGGCCCTTTTGTTCGTCCAGACGCATTTTCAGCGTCTCCATCAGTTTGTCGAACCCACCCAGAGCTTCGATCTCGGCGCGTTCCTGCGCTGTCAGGTGCTTTTCGGCCATTTTGGTCAGCCAGTCTTCGGGCAGGTCCATTGCATCCAGCACGGCGTCGGCGCTGATCTGATCCAGTCCTTCGAAGGTGGTGGCAAAGGCCTGATCGAAACGGTCGATGTGCCTTTCGTCCTTGACCATCGTGGTGCGGGCCAGAAAGTAGAAGGCATCGACATCATAGGTCGCAAGACCCGCCTTCATCCCTTCCAGAAAGGCCAGAAACTCCCGCAGGCTGACCGGAACACGGGCGGCGCGGAGGTTTTTGAAAAACGGAAGGAACATCGCCTCAGGTGTAGCTGCGTTCGATGAAGATCAGCACGAAAAGCCCGATCAGACCGAAGATCATCGCGTAGGCAGCGGCCCATTGCGCCAGATCGGCCGGCTTTCCGCCACGCATCTTGGCGCGGATGGCACCGAACAGCGCGCCAAGGACGATGCCGGAAAGCGGAAAGATCATGGGTTTCGCCTCAGTAGGGGCGCAGGGAGGCGACTTCGTTCAACCGGTCCTGCACGGAGCTGTCAGTGCCAAAGCCGTATCGCGCCCACCCCAGACTGTCCAGCCGAACGGCCTGCGCTTCGACCGAGTTTCCGATCATGTCCAGCGCCTCGGCTTCAAACATCATCAGCGTCGACATCAGCGCGGCGTTCTGGTGCTGCCGTGCGATGGGGATCGATCCGCGTGCCAGTGCCAGCGTGGTCTGCGCATCACCGGCACCAAGGGAATAGGCCGCTTTCTGCACCGCGATATGGGCCGTATGGATCTGCGTAATCGGGCTGGACCGATAGATCTGATCCGCCGCATTGAATGCACCGATCGAAGCCGCGCGATCAGACCCGACAAGAAGTCGGCCATAGGCATAAAAGGCAAAGGCTTCACGAACGCCGCGCCAGCCGTATCTCTGCGCGAGGCTGACAGCCCGCTGCGCCGAGGATCGCCGCACCATGGGGCTTGCGCCGTTCGACAGGGCGGATTCCATCGCGTCGGCCCAATCGCGGGACGTGTCGGCGCCCGCCTGACGGCTGGCCCGTTCCCCGGACGGGTTCAGCGCGGCAAGAACGCCGGGCACGACTGCGGCAGCCTGAGCCCGCGTCATGCCGTTGCGCATGCTGGGATGGTAGTAGACCTGCAACATCAGCATATCGAAGCCTGTCAGCACCGCGTGGATGTTGTCGTCGTTGAAGACGGAATCGGGCAGGCGGTAAAGGTCGTTCAACGGTCCGATCGCCTGGGCAAGTTCCTCGTGCAGACAGTCGCGGATTTCCTGGGGGGCGGCATCCGCCGGGACGAAAACGGCGACGCGGTCGCGGCTGGTCAGCGTGGTCCAGTCGGTCTGTGGCGTATTGCGCGCGCGCAGGAATTCGGACCATCTGGTCAGGCGCGGAACAACGAAACAGGCCGCACGCGGCACGGCACGCTGCAGGGCCGCCTGTGGCACCGCCTCGATCGTGATATGTGCGGCAGGGGCGTTCGTCATCGAAATGTCGATGCCCGCCTCACGGCGCAAACGGCCCAGAAGTTGCACAACATCGGCCTGCAGCGACTGGGGCGCGGGTCCCTCGATGCGCACCGAGATCGGGCCTTCGAAACGTGTCATCACCGGAATGGCCTTGCCGCTTTCAAGCCGGAAACTGAGGTCGAGAAAATCCTCGGCCATTTCGGTGTTTGTGCGGGTCGCGGGGATGGGTGTGGCGTCGGTGAACATCCGCATCGGCGGCAGCGCGCTGTCCCATGTCACTGCGCGCGTCGCCTCGGGGGGAGTCGTGGGTCGGGGTGCAGGCGGTGACGAAGGTCAGCGCAAATACCGCGATGCGATAGCCCAACCGCTGGCGTGACGCTGGCGCGCCTGATCTGTCGGGTCGGGTCGTCCCAAGACCAAAGCCGTCCTTTCTCAGGACCTCGACGCTTTGGTGGATGTCGACCGGCATTTTTGCCTTGGTCAAGCCTGCTCTCCTCTATCCGTCAGACCTGTCTGCCCCAGGACTGCGGCTCCTCTTGGGCGCAAATCAGGCAAAGCCGTGGTCTGGCGCGGGAGCGTGTCCATTAACGCCCGGTCAGGTCGCTTGGGCGAACACTAAGACGCCCTGTGCCCGGGAAAGGCGCAGAGCGTTGCCTGAAAGACCCAGCGTCTGTCACGAGAGCGCGCTACATCCCCAAGATGTAGGTCAGCCCTGCCTGCGTGCCATGAGGGCCAGCCGCTCGAACAGGTGGACGTCCTGTTCGTTCTTCAGCAAGGCGCCATGCAGTCTGGGCAGCGTGGACTTGCCATCGCTCTTGAGATCGGCCGCCGACAGATCCTCGGCCAGCAGAAGCTTGAGCCAGTCGAGAACCTCTGAGGTCGAGGGTTTTTTCTTCAGCCCGGCCGTCTCGCGCAGCGTGTAGAACTGCGTCAGCGCGGTGGTCAGCAGATCGCCCTTGATGCCGGGATGGTGGACTTCGACGATCTTCCGCAGCGTGTCCATGTCGGGAAACCGGATGTAGTGAAAGAAACATCGCCGCAGGAAGGCATCGGGCAGTTCCTTTTCGTTGTTCGAGGTGATGATGACGATGGGTCGCACCTGCGCCCTGATCGTCTCGCCGGTCTCGTAGACGTGGAATTCCATCCGGTCGAGCTCTTGCAGCAGATCGTTGGGAAACTCGATATCGGCCTTGTCGATCTCGTCGATCAGCAGCACCGACTTTTCGGTGGCCGTGAACGCCTGCCACAGCTTGCCGCGCCGGATGTAGTTCGAAACGTCATGGACACGCGCGTCACCAAGCTGGCTGTCGCGCAGCCTGCTGACCGCATCGTATTCATAAAGCCCCTGCTGCGCCTTGGTGGTGGACTTCACGTGCCATTCGATCATCGGCAGGTTCAGCCCGGCGGCGACTTGTCGCGCCAGTTCGGTCTTGCCCGTCCCCGGCTCTCCCTTGACCAACAGGGGGCGTTCGAGAGTGACGGCGGCATTCACGGCCATGGTCAGATCGTCGGTGGAAATATAGTCGTCAGTGCCGGTGAACTGCATCGGAAACCCTTTCGTGTTGGCGGCACGCTAGACTGCGACGCCGGGGTCATCAACTCTGTGTCCGCACACGTTTTGGGGGGTGACAGAAACCGTGTCAGGGCGTAAAGACACCATCAAACATGGGGTTTTTCGATGACAGCGCAACAAGCGAAAATCGTGTCGGAGCAAAAAGGGGAAGATCAAATGAAAGTCGAAGTCTTTTTGCCGGAAGATTACCGTCCCGCCGAGGATGAACCGTTCATGAACGAACGGCAGGTGGAATATTTCCGCCGGAAACTGATCAACTGGAGAAGCGACCTTCTTGAAGATACCCGTGACACGGTCGCCGGAATGAAGGACCAGACCCGCAACATCCCCGACATCGCCGACCGCGCCTCCGAAGAAACCGACCGTGCGCTTGAATTGCGCACCCGCGACCGTCAGCGCAAGCTCGTCTCCAAGATCGACGCCGCCCTGCGCCGCATCGAAGAGGGTGAATACGGCTACTGCGAGATCACGGGTGACCCGATCAGCCTCAAGCGGCTTGATGCGCGCCCTATCGCGACCATGAGCCTTGAAGCGCAGGAACGCCACGAACGCGGTGAGCGGGTGCACCGCAAGGACTGACATGACAGGGCTGAACGGCTGCCACGCCGATGTGGTCGGCGGCGGTATCGGTGGACTGACGACGGCGCTGGCACTTGCAAGGCAAGGGGCAAGCGTTCGTGTTTTCGAGCAGGCGCGAGAATTCGCCGAGGTCGGTGCCGGTATCCAGATCACGCCGAACGCCATGCGCGCACTCGAAGCACTTGGGTTGCGGGATGCGCTGGACGAACGCGCGGTGCTGTCCGATGCTGTCGTGCCCAAAGACGGGATGACCGGTCGCAGTCTGGCGCGGTTGGACCTGCGCGCCTATAACCCGCGCTACTGCTTCATCCATCGGGCGCACTTGATCGACCTTTTGGCCGAAGCCTGCCGCAAGGATGGCGTCGCCTTGACGTTGAATTCCGCCGTCACCGTCACCGTCACGACCTCGAACGGTCAGCCCGTGCCCGATCTTCTGCAGGACGGGCCCGCTGCCGATCTGGTTGTCTTCGCGGATGGTCTGCGGTCGCAGGGGCGGGCGGTGCTGAATGGTGCGGGCGACCCACCCTTTACGGGGCAGGTCGCATGGCGGGCCCTGGTGCAGGGCGATCATCCGCCCGAGGCTCATATCCACATGCTGCCCGGCAGGCATCTGGTCACCTATCCGGTCGCTGATGGTGTGACGAACCTTGTGGCAGTGCAGGAGCGGTCCGGTTGGGCCGCCGAAGGCTGGTCCCATGCGGATGATCCTGACAACCTGCGCGCGGCGTTTCGGGACGCCGGACGGGACGTGCGCGCCTTGCTGGACCGGGTCGAAGACGTGAACCTCTGGGGCCTGTTCCGGCATCCTGTCGCGGCGTACTGGTTCAAGGGTGGCACCGCGCTGGTCGGGGATGCCGCACATCCGACCCTGCCGTTTCTGGCGCAGGGGGCCAATCTGGCGATCGAGGATGCCTACGTGCTGGCCCGCTGCTGCGCCGAAGACGGTGTGAAGCGCGGATTGGCGCGCTATCAGGATATGCGCCGCCCCCGCGTCAGCCGCGCCATTGAGGCGGCCAACGCCAATGCCAGGAACTACCACCTTGGCGGCCCGCGTCGCTGGATCGCGCATCGCGGATTGAACGCACTTGGCCTGATCGCGCCCGGCGCGTTTCTGAACCGTCTGGGCTGGCTCTATGATCATGACGTGACGGCCTAGGGCCAGTTCGCCGCCGTTTCCGACGTGGCCCGTTCCAGCACCTTTCGGCTTTCATAATCAACGCGGTAGACGTCGTCTTCGATCCGGAAATAGACCCAGCCATCCTTTGCCGGGGGCAGGCCGTACCATCCCGCGTTCAGCACCATCGTGTAGCGCCCGCGCGGCAGGACAGTGCCAATTTCGACGGGCGCGGCCCCAAGGGTGCGTTCGTTGCTGGGCTGTTCGCGTTGTGGCACCGTGATGCATGTGGCACCGGTGTTTGCGGTGCGACATTGCGCCTCTGCCATTGCAGGAATTGCAATAATCGCCATGGTAATAAATGGTTTGCAGGTCATTCCTTATGCAGCCAGTTCGACCCAGACGGGCACGTGATCCGACGGTTTCTCCATCGCGCGCACGTCGGCCTCTATCCAGCAGTTCTCGAGCAGGTCGGCGCACTGCGGGGTCAGCAGGAAATGGTCGATGCGGATCCCGTCGTTCCGGTCGTAGGCTCCGGCCTGATAATCCCAAAAGGTGTAGTGGCCGGTGCCCGCCGTCGTGGTGCGGAATGCTTCGGTGAAGCCAAGGTTCTCGACCCTGCGGAACGCTTCGCGCGATGGCAGCCGGAACAGCGCGTCCTTGCGCCAGGCGTCAGGGCGGGCCGCATCCTGCGCTTGGGGAATGACATTGTAGTCACCACCCATCAGCGCGGGCATCTCATCCGCCAAAAGCGCCTCGGCGCGGGCGTAAAGACGGTCCATCCAGCCCATCTTGTAGGCATACTTGCCGCCCTCAACCGGTCGGCCATCGTCTGCAAGTTCAACCGGATTGCCGTTGGGCAGATAGAGCCCGCAGACCCGAACCGCCCCCGTGTCGCCGATGACCGTCGCCTCGATCCAGCGGGCCTGTTCGTCGCTGTCGTCGCCGGGCAGACCGTGCGTTACATCCTCAAGCGGCAGGCGCGACAGGATCGCCACGCCGTTGAACCCCTTTTGGCCATGCGTTTCAACGCGGTAGCCAAGGTCTTCAAAGTGATCGCGCGGAAAATTCTCGTCGCCCGACTTGATCTCCTGCAGCAGGGCGACGTCGGGTTTCGACTTGTCCAGCCAATCGCTTAATGCGCCGATACGGGCCTTGACACCGTTGATGTTGAAGGTAGCGATTTTCATGGGGCATCCTGATGTTTTCAGGCAGTTTGCCCGCTGTCCCGTCGCGGCACAACCTACATCGAGAAGGAGACACCACAGCCGCAGGACGACGCGGCATTCGGATTGTCGATGACGAAGCGCGAGCCGATCAGTTCCTCGGAAAAGTCGATGGAGGCACCGGCCAGAAACGGCAGCGATACGCTGTCGATCACGACACGCTCGCCTTCGCCTTCGAGCACCAGATCATCATCCTTGGTGTCATCGAGGTCGATCTCGTACTGGAACCCCGAGCAGCCACCGCCTTCGACGGCGACGCGCAACGCCTTGCCCTGCGCCGAGGCGCCGATTTCGGCAAGGCGTTCAAACGCGCGCGGGGTCACTTTGGGGGGAAGGTTCAGCATCTCGCACCTATCGGTCAGGGGTTACCTTAGATATAGGAACTTCAGGCAAAAACGGCAAGCAGGCAGGGCAGGACATGGCAGCGCCTTATGCGACCGACCCCGCGCGGACGCGCGGACGGCTTCATGCAGAGGACGAAAGCGCGCATCGCAGCGTCTTCCAGCGCGATCGTGACCGCATCATTCACTCCAGCGCCTTCCGGCGTCTCAAGCACAAGACTCAGGTCTTTATCGAGCACGAAGGCGACTACTTTCGCACGCGGCTGACCCATTCGATCGAAGTGGCGCAGGTCGCCCGCACCGTGGCCGCGTCGCTGGGGCTGAATGCCGAACTGACCGAAGCCGTGGCGCTGGCCCATGATCTGGGTCACACGCCTTTCGGCCATACAGGTGAAGAGGCGCTGGACCGCCTGATGCAGCCCTTCGGCGGCTTCGATCACAATGCGCAGGCGCTGCGGATCGTGACGGACCTTGAACGGCACTATGCCGAATGGGACGGGTTGAACCTGACGTGGGAGACGCTGGAAGGCATCGCCAAACACAACGGTCCGGTGACCGGCGACATCCCCTGGGCGCTGACCGCCTATAACGAACGGCACGATCTGGAGCTGCACACCCATGCAAGCGCCGAGGCGCAGGTCGCGGCCCTGTCCGATGACATCGCCTACAATAACCATGACCTGCACGACGGTCTGCGTGCAGAGCTGTTCAACACCGACGAACTGGCACAATTGCCTGTGCTGGGCGATTGCTTTGCCCGTGTCGATGCCAAGTATCCGGGGCTGAATTATTACCGCCGCCGACACGAGGCGCTGCGGCGCTTTTTCGGCGTGCTAGTCGAGGATGTGATCGCTGTCAGTCGCGCCAATCTGGCCGAAGTCGACCCGCAGTCGGTCGAAGACGTGCGCGGGGCGGGCCGGATGATGATCCAGTTCACGCCGGACCTGTGGCGTGATCTCAAGGTGATCCGGTCTTTCCTGTTCACGCGCATGTATCGCGCACCCGCCGTGGTCGAGATGCGGCGGGCCGTCACGCAGATGATCGACGAGCTTTTCCCCTTTTTCATGTCGTACCCCGAACATCTGCCAAAGCAATGGCGCAAGGATGTGGCGGAGGTAAAAGACGACAAGGACCTGGCGCGGATCGTGGCGGACTACATCGCGGGCATGACCGACCGGTTCGCCATCCAAGAGCATCAGCGCTTGATCGGTGGCACCGAAGTTCCTGCAGGGGTGACGGATGTTTGAAACCGGACCCGATGCACTGCCGCCCGTGCTGGCGATAGCGCTGGTCGGCGGTCTTGGCGTCGGCAGCCAGTGGCTTGCGTGGCGGCTGCGGATGCCTGCCATCGTGCTGATGCTTGCCGCAGGGCTGATTGTCGGCCCTGTCTTCGGCATCTTCGATCCCGCACGCGATATCGGCAACCTGATGACGCCGATGATCGCCATCGCGGTTGCGATCATTCTGTTCGAGGGCGGCCTGACCCTGAACTTCCAGTCATTGCAGGACGCGACAGTGGGCGTTCGGCGGCTGGTCTTCATCGGCGCACCGTTGGGCTGGCTGATGTCAGCCTTGGCTCTGCGCTACGGTGCGGGCCTGAACTGGGAAAGTGCGACGGTCTTCGGCGGCATCATGATCGTCACCGGACCGACAGTGATTGCACCGCTCTTGCGGACGACCCGCCTGTCGCGCAGGCCGGCGGCCCTTTTGCAATGGGAAGCCATCGTCAACGACCCCATCGGCGCGCTTGCCGCCGTTTTCGCGTTCGAGGTCGTGCTGGTCCTGAACTCGAACCTGACCATCGCCGCCGGAGCCTTCGAGCTTGTGCGCGGGATCGCCTTTGCCACGCTGATCGGCATTGCGGCGGGCTACGGGCTGTCTTTCGCGTTCAAGCGGGGCCACGTGCCCGAGTTCATGAAAGTGCCGGTCCTGTTCACGCTTCTGCTGGCCACCTTCGCGATCTCGGACACCGTGCTGCACGAAAGCGGCCTGCTGGCCGTGACGATCATGGGCATCTGGATCGCCAACGCGAACCTTCCGTCCTACGAAGAACTGCGCCGCTTCAAGGAGCATGCGACCGTCCTGCTTGTGTCGGGTGTTTTCATCCTGCTTGCGGCGTCCATGGATTTCGCGGCGCTGGGGCAATTGACGTGGCGCGCGTTCATCTTCGTTTTGCTTGTGGTGATCGTCGCGCGTCCGATCACGGTCTTTGTGGCGCTGATCGGATCCGGCTTGCCGTGGCGCGAACAGGCTCTGGTGGCCTTCACAGGGCCGCGTGGCGTCGTTCTTGTCGCTGTGGCGGGTCTTTTCGGGGACCGGCTGATCGAGCTTGGTATCGCGGATGCCGCCCTGATCGGTCCTCTGGCCTTTGTGCTGGTCGCCTTCACGGTGGTCCTTCACGGCTTCACCCTCAAGCCCGTTGCAAGCTGGCTTGGCCTGACGGGGGCTGCAACTCCGGGTGTGATTGTCGTCGGGGGGTCGAACTGGACCACCGCCTTCGCCGAGGCGCTGAAAAAGGCCGAGGTGCCGGTGCTGATGACCGACCCGAACTACGGTCACCTGCGGGCGGCGCGGGCCTTGGGGGTCGAGACCTTTTCGGGCGATATCCTGTCGGAAGCCGCCGAACAAAGGCTGGAGTTCATCCACTACGCCACACTGGTCGCTGCGACCGACAACGATGCCTATAACACGCTGGTCGCAACCGACCTTGCCCCCGAGTTCGGGCGCGAGAACGTGTTCCAGATCAACCGCTCCAAGGCAGACACGGCGCGCCACCAGTTGCCACGCACTCTGGGTGGGCGACCCATGGGGCTGAACGCCACCTTCAACGAGATGCAGACGCTTGTCAGCGAAGGCTGGACCTTTCGCGTCACGCGGCTCACCGAAGAGTTCACCTTTCAGGACTGGCGGGCCGAACGCCCCGAGGCACGGCTGATCGGGCGCATCTCGCGCGGGGGTGAAATCAAGCTGATCCGCAAGGATGAAGATGCGCAAGGCGCGCCCGATGTGCGGATCATCGCATTGCGTCCGCCCGAGGATGCGGGTGAACAGCCACCGCCTGACGCGAAAGGCTAGGGCCCGAGAAGATGTCGCGTGACAGATATCAATGACGCCTGCCGTATCCGGCTTGCGTTGACCTCTGGCGCGGGCCTGCTAAACCGCCCCGGAACGATGATGGAACAAAAGTGATGAACCTTTTTGCTGATCTGCGGTCCGTGGTGCTGGCTGCTCTTGACGATCTCGTGTCCGACGGCGTGCTGCCCTCCGGGCTTGATTATGCCAACGTCACGGTCGAACCGCCCCGCGACGCGGCCCACGGCGACATGGCCACGAACGCCGCGATGGTGCTGGCCAAGCCCGCGCGCGCGAACCCCCGTGCCATCGCAGACGCACTGGCTGCCAAGCTGATGGCCGACGACCGCGTCGCCGTCGCCGAAGTGGCGGGGCCGGGCTTCATCAATATGCGGCTGGTCGACGGTGTCTGGCTGGGTGTGGTGGCGGCGGCGTTGTCGCAGCCCGGCTTTGGCCGGTCCGATCTGGGTGCGAACCGCAAGATCATGGTCGAATACGTCTCGGCCAATCCCACCGGGCCGCTTCATGTGGGTCATACGCGGGGCGCAGTCTTCGGCGACGCGCTGGCCAGCCTGCTTGATTTTGCGGGCTACGACGTGACGCGCGAGTATTACATCAACGACGGTGGCGCACAGGTCGACGTGCTCGCCCGGTCGGTCTACCTGCGCTATCTCGAGGCGCACGGGCAGGACGTTGCCTTCGAGGACGGCACCTATCCCGGCGATTACCTGATCCCCGTGGGCGAGGCGCTGAAAGACAAGGTCGGTGATCGTTTCGTCGGCAAGGGCGAAGACGTTTGGCTGGACGAGATCAAGGCCTTTGCCATGGATGCCATGATGGACCTGATCCGTGCCGATCTGGCCCTGCTGGGCATCGAGATGGACACCTACTTTTCGGAAAAGTCGCTTTACGGCACCGGCCTGATCGAAGCCGCAATCACCGAACTGGACGAAAAGGGCCTGATCTACGTCGGCACGCTGGAGCCGCCCAAGGGCAAGCTGCCTGAAGACTGGGAGCCGCGCGAACAAACTCTGTTCAAATCCACGGCCCACGGCGACGATGTGGACCGGCCCGTCAAGAAATCCGACGGGGCATGGACCTATTTTGCGCCCGACATCGCCTATCACTACGACAAGGTGAACCGGGGCTTCGACGCGCTGATCGACGTCTTCGGCGCGGACCACGGCGGCTACGTCAAGCGGATGAAGGCGGCTGTATCGGCCTTGTCGGACGGGCAGGTGCCTCTCGACATTAAGCTGACCCAGCTGGTGAAGCTTTACAAGAACGGCGAACCCTTCAAGATGTCCAAGCGGGCAGGGACCTTTGTCACCCTTGCGGATGTTGTCGAACAGGTCGGGCCGGACGTGACGCGCTTTCACATGCTGACCCGCAAGAACGACGCGCCGCTGGATTTCGACTTTGACAAGGTCACCGAACAGTCCAAGGACAATCCGGTCTTTTATGTTCAATACGCCCATGCCCGGATCAATTCGGTTCTGCGCAAGGCGCAGGACGCCGGGATCGACGTGTCGGGCGATGCGCTGAAAGCTGCCGACCTGACCAAGCTGGGGCACGAAGCCGAGCGTGCGCTGATGAAATCCATTGCCGAATGGCCACGCCTGATCGAGATCGCCGCCAAGGGTCACGAACCGCACAGGGTCGCCTTCTATCTCTATGATCTGGCTAGCAATTTGCATGCCTTGTGGAACCGCGGCAACGACGACCCGTCGCTGCGTTTCCTGCAAGAGGACGACATTGCCACAACCCAGTCCAAAATTGCCCTCATTCGGGCTTGTCAGGTTGTTTTGGCGCAGGGCTTGGGTATTCTTGGTGTCACGCCGGCCGAAGAGATGCGCTGAAGCGCACCCGCCGACGTAGGTATTGAGGACAAGAGGGACCGCCAAAGGTTCCCGGGCAAGAGGCAGATATGGCAGTTTATGAAGATGGCGCTTTCGCGGTTCCGCTGACGCAGCGGGCCGGACGGTTCATGCAGTATTCCGGTGCCGCCCTGTCGGTGGCGTTGATCGCCGGTGTCGGGGTATGGGGCTACAAGCTGGTGATGCGCGACGTGACCGGCATCCCCGTCGTGGCGGCGATCGAAGGCCCGATGCGTGTCGCGCCGTCCAACCCCGGTGGTGATATCGCGCCGCACACGGGACTTGCCGTCAACGCCATCGCTGCAGAAGTGGGGTCTGACACACCGGTCGAACGCGTCGTGCTGGCCCCGACAGTCGGTGGGCTGGCCGAGGAAGACATCGATCTGGAACCAGTCGCAGGCTCTGGGGAAGTGTCCGCGACCGACCCTGATCCTGCGCTTGAAACCGGCATGACTGCCGCTGCAACCGAAGATGACGTGACCGAAGACACTGTCGCCGACGATGCGACAGGGCCGCTTGATGCGGACGACGTTCTGGCACTGGCCGACCGCATCGCCGCCGGCGCAACCCCGATGGCACCGCTTGACGGCGAGGTTGTCGAACCCACGCTTGCCGTCGACGGGCAAGAGGTTGCAGCCCCCGTCCTGACCGCCAATTTTTCGGGCCCGCGCGGATCACTGCGGCCTTCGACGCGCCCTGCACAGGCTGCCCAGTCCAGCGACACCGAACCCGGCGCAGTCGAGGCTGCGCTGGCCTCTGCCGTGACCGTCGCGGCACCGTCAGCCGAGGTTCTGGCCACGGCACCGCCCACAGGCTCTGCCCTCGTTCAACTGGGCGCTTTCCCGTCGACCGACGTGGCATTGACCGAATGGACCCGCCTGACTGGCCGGTTCAGTGAATATCTTGGTGATCGCGAGCGCCTGATCCAGGAGGCCACAAGCGGTGGGCGGACGTTCTACCGCCTGCGGGCCATGGGCTTTGCGGACCTTTCCGAAGCGCAACGCATCTGTGCCGCTCTGGAGGCTGGCAATGCAGCCTGTATTCCCGTCGTGGTCCAGTAGGTGCCAATCCAGGCCATTTTCGGGCCTGAAGGTCACGCTGTAACGGGATGGGAAAAAGGGTTTTTCCGTGACACTGACCCTTGGGGCTTTATCCTGTTTGCCCGCAACGTGGACAGCCCTGATCAACTGCGCCGCCTGACCGCTGACCTGCGAGATGCGGTGGGTCGCAATGCTCCGGTCCTTGTCGATCAGGAAGGTGGCCGGGTCCAGCGGCTGCGGCCTCCGCAATGGCGCGACTACCTTCCGGCCCTCGAGCAGATGCAGCGTGCCCGTGACCCGATTCGCGCCCAATACATTCGCAACCGATTGATCGCGGCAGAGCTCTACGCCGTGGGCATCGACGTGAACTGTGCCCCCTTGGCCGATCTGGTCGAGGTTCAGACCCATCCCGTTCTGCGCAATCGGCTTTACGGCGATGACGTGGATACGGTCGTGACCGCCGCCCGCGCCTGCGCGCAGGCCTTTCTTGACGGTGGCGTGCTGCCGGTGCTGAAACACATTCCGGGTTACGGGCGGGCCGCCGTCGACAGCCATAAGGATCTGCCGCGCGTCCGTGCACGGCGTGAGATGCTGGAGCCACGCGATTTTGCCCCTTTCACCGCGCTGGCCGATATGAAGATGGGCATGACAGCCCATATCGTCTTTGATGCGGTCGATGCCCGCGCGCCCGCCACGACATCCGCCACGATGATCGACCTGATCCGGGGCGACATCGGTTTTGACGGTCTGCTGATGACCGACGACATCTCGATGGAGGCGCTGCGCGGGTCTGTAGCCGAACGTGCAGCCGCCGCCTTGGCTGCAGGTTGCGATCTGGCGCTGCATTGCAACGGTGAACGATCCGAGATGGAGGCCATCGCGCTTGTCTGCGGCCCCGTCGAGGGCAAGGTAGCGGCACGAAGCGAGGCCGCGCTTGCAGAGCGGCACGCCCCAAGCGAGATTGACGAATCAGCCCTTGCCCGTGAACTTGAGGCCCTTCTGGCCTGAGGACGCCCCTGCCCATGAATTCCGACTTTCAAGAAGACGCCGCCCGCGTTACCGACCGGCTCGCCGCCGAGGCGCTGATCGTCGATGTGGGTGCTTTCGAGGGGCCGCTTGATCTGTTGCTGACCCTGTCGCGCACGCAAAAGGTGGACCTGCGGCAGATCTCGATCCTTGCGCTGGCCGAACAGTATCTGGCCTTCGTCGAGAAGGCCAAAGAACTGCGCCTCGAACTGGCGGCGGATTACCTTGTCATGGCCGCTTGGCTGGCCTTCCTCAAATCCCGCCTGCTGCTGCCGCCCGACCCCGAAGAAGAGGGTCCGTCGGGCGAGGAACTGGCCGCCCATCTGGCGTTTCAGCTTGAACGGCTGGAGGCGATGCGCAACGCCGCTGCCCGCCTGATGGCGCGTGACCAGTTGGGCCGCGACTTCTTTGCCCGTGGCATCACCGAAGACGTGCAACGCGTGCGCCGCGTCAAATACACTGCCACACTGCTGGACCTCATGCAGGGCTACGCCCGTATCCGGACCCGTGACGATTTCCGCCCCTTCGTGATGGACCGCGAATCCGTGATGACGATGGAGCAATCGCTGGACCGGATGCGACGGTTGATCGGTTTCGCTGGCGACTGGACCGACATCGCGTCCTATCTGCCCGACGGCTGGGAAACCGACCCCGACAAGCGGCGTTCGGCCACCGCCGCCACGTTTGCGGCCTCGCTTGAGCTTGTGAAAGAGGGCAAGGTTGATATGCGCCAGTCCGACACCTTCGCCCCGATCCACATACGCAGGAGAGCGGACCGTGATGTCTGACCCCGAAAACGACAGCCTGTTCGAGGCACCCCCCATGGCCGAACAGGAACGGATGGTCGAGGCGATCCTGTTCGCCACTGCAGAGCCGGTGACGGTCAGGGACCTGACAGGGCGGATGCCCCATGGCTGCGACCCTGCGGCCGCGCTGGTGCATCTGCGCAAGCGCTATGACGGCCGTGGCGTCCAGCTGGTGCGGATCGACAACGCCTGGGCCTTTCGCACGGCAGGCGATCTTGGGTTCCTGATGCACAAGGAAACGATCGAAACGCGCAAGCTGTCGCGCGCGGCGATTGAGACGCTTGCGATCATCGCCTACCATCAGCCGGTGACACGGGCCGAGATCGAAGAGATTCGCGGCGTGAGTGTCAGCCGGGGCACCGTCGACCAGCTGATCGAGATGGAGTGGGTCCGCCTTGGCCGCCGCCGGATGACGCCGGGGCGGCCTGTGACCTTTGTGGTTACGCAAGGGTTCCTCGATCACTTCGGGCTTGAGAACGCGCGCGACCTGCCGGGGCTGAAAGAGCTTCGGGCCGCTGGTCTGTTGGAAAACCGCCCGCCACCGGGAAGCGCACTGGACGGCCAGAACCCCGAAGAGGACGACGGCGATCAGGGCGACATGTTCGAAGACGACGCCTGACGGCCAGCGCCCTAAAGCGCGAGCCACCCGATGTAGCCCGCGTAGCAGGCCAGCAGCAGGGCGCCTTCCAGCCGGGTCACGCGCCAGCCGGTGCGGCAGAGGATCAGCAACAGCACCGTCACGGCGGCCATGACCCACAGGTCGACCGCAAGGATCTGGGGCGCCACGGTCAGCGGCGTAATCAGTGCCGTGATCCCAAGGATGCCGACGATGTTGAAGATGTTGGACCCGATGACGTTCCCCAAGGCCATCGCCGACTGCCCCTTGCGCGCCGCGATGATCGAGGTCGCAAGCTCGGGCAGAGACGTGCCCAAAGCCACGAGGCTGAGGCCGATCACGGCTTCGGAGACGCCGAACTGGCGTGCGACATCAGCTGCACCCGTCACGAACCAGCCAGCCCCGAAGACCATGGCCAGCAAGCCGCCGATCAAAAGCAGGGTCAAAGGCAGCGGGCCGAGCGGCAGCGTGGCGTCATCGGCCTCGTCTGCGCCGTTGTCGCGCATGGTGACGGTCAGGAACACGGCAAGACCGATAACCAGCACCAGCCCTTCGATCCGCCCAATCCCCGACCCGAATGCCAGCGCAATCGCAAGGGCCGTGGCGCCCGTCAGCAGTAACCCGTCGCGGACGAAGGTGCGGTGTCCGACGATGATCGGGCTGACAAGTGCAGCAGCGCCCAGAATGAGTAGCCCGTTGGCGATGTTCGAGCCCACCACGTTCCCGACCGCAATGTCGGGCTGACCGCGCAGCGCCGCCTGAAGCGAGGTCACGAGTTCGGGCAGCGATGTGCCGAAGGCCACGATCGTCAGGCCGATCACCATGGGCGACAGGCCCAGCCGCTGGGCAAGGGATGTGGCGGCGCGCACCAGCGCCTCGCCACCTGCGATCAGCAGGACAAGGCCGACGCAGACAAGCAGATAGGACATTCAGGGGGCTCCGGGGCGCGCGATGATTGGCACGTCGTGGTTAAGTGGGCAGGGCGTTCAACATTGCAAGACGCCAGCGAGAATAACCGTCAGCGGAAGTGCTTGGACAGCTTCAGCCCCTGACCCTGATAGTTCGACTTGATGTCCCGCCCGTAAAGTGCGCGGGGCAGGGCGGCCATGTGTTCATAGACCAGCCGACCCACTGTCTGCCCGTGTTCCAGCACAAAAGGCGCTTCATGGCAGCGCACTTCCAGCACGCCGCGCGACCCGGTGCCGCCTGCGCCCGCGTATCCGAAACCGGGATCGAAGAAGCCTGCGTAATGCACGCGGAACTCACCGACCATTGCGATATAGGGGGCCATCTCGGCGGCCTGCATGGGTGGGATCACGATGCTTTCGCGGGACACAAGGATATAGAAAGCGCCCGGGTCAAGAATGATCCAGCCGGTGTCGGTATGGACCTCTTCCCAGTAGTCGGCGGGATCGTAGTGGGCGACCCGCCCAAGGTCGATCACGCCAGTGTGGGGTTTGGCGCGATACCCCACCAGATCGCCGCTGGCGGGCCGCAGATCGACCGAAAAGCCAAGCCCGTCGGATATGACGGGCGTGCCATCGACGATGGGGCTTTCCGCGTGAAGCGCTGCAAGCGCATCATCTGACATCATCGTCTGGCCCCGGCGAAAGATGATCTGGTTCAGCATCTGCCCGGTCTGTGCCACGACCGAGAAAGACCGCGGGCAGATTTCGACATAAAGCGGCCCGCGGTAACCCTTCGGCACGCGGTCGAACTCGACCCCGTGATCGGTGATGATCCGCGTCAGCAGGTCAAGCCGTCCGATCGAGGACTTGGCCGACGCGGCCCCTGACAGTCCGGCAGGCAGGGCAAGCGATTCCATCAACGGCACGACGTAGACGCAGCCCTTTTCCAGCACCGCGCGACCGGTCAGGTCAATCTCGTGCATCTGGAACTGGGACAGGCGATCTTTGACAGTGCGGTCCCGCCCCGCCAGAAAAGAGGCGCGCACGCGGTAGGCCACGTCGCCCAACCGCAGATCAAGGGAGGCGGGCTGGATCTGTCCTTCGGCAATCCCCGATGTGGCGATGATCGCACCGGATTCAAGCAGATCCGCGATCTGGTGATCGGCCAGGACGCCATCTGTCATTTCACGATCTCCCTAGAAAAACGCCCGCCTGCAGGGCAGGCGGGCTGTTTTGCTGGTCGGGCTAGCAGGACTCGAACCTGCGACCTTCCGTCCCCCAGACGGACGCGCTACCAAGCTGCGCTATAGCCCGACTGCCGGTGCTTTTACCCGATGCAACGCAAGGCGCAAGCCTTGATTGGCAATTCCTCAGCTTGCGCGACGCATCCGGTCGCGCAGGGCTTCCAAACGCTGCACCAGCGGTTCGATGCGCTTGGCCTGTGATATTACATGCGCCTCGTTCACGGCCTTCCATGTATCGAAAAAGCGCGGGTCCGCGGCCTCTGGTTCTGTTTCGATCAGGTCCGGAAGGGTCTGGGCCTTCGGCTTTCGGGGCGCGTGGTTGTCGGCTTCCGTCGCTGCATCAGCGCGGGCCACAGGCCCGGCAGGAATGTCTGTCGGCGGCGGCATGGCGGTCGGGATGGTCTTGGAGACGGGAACCTTGGTGGCGGCGGCTTCCGAGACAGGGTCTTCGGACACAGGGGCCCCGGAAACACTGGCCCCGGTTGCCGGTGTCTCCTGCATTTCAGCGGGCGGTGCGGGTGTCGGGTCGACGGTCGCGGGTGTGATCGGCGTCGGCGGCGGCATGGCTGTGCCCAATCCACCGATGGTGTCGCTTGTATCATGGTCATCCGTCGCCGCTTCGGGCGCAGGGACCGGCGCGTCGCCGCTGTCCGTATCTACTGGCGCGGCCTCTGCCGCCGAAGGTGCAGCGTCGCGGTGACGGGTCTGCAAGGGCACCACATTGTCAATCGGCCCGGCGTTTACCGATTCGGAGGCGCCTGCGGCAGACCGGTGCTCGACCACATCGCCCGTCTCGATTTCGGAAAGCGGTGCCGACAGGGACTGGACATGCTTGACCCCTTCGCTGCGCAACAGCGCCTGAACGGCCTTGATCGTCATTCCCTGATCGTGAAGCAGCGTCTTGATTCCGCCCAGCAGAGTCACGTCCTCGGGGCGATAATACCGGCGTCCGCCGGCACGTTTCACCGGCTTCACCTGGCTGAACTTGCTTTCCCAAAAGCGCAGGACGTGGGCCGGCGTGTCGAGAACCTCGCTGACTTCGCTGATGGTGCGAAAGGCGTCACGGGCTTTGGCCACTGAAGGCTCCTTTACGGTTTGTTCCCGACGGCGACCCGATCTTTCATCAGGTGGCTGGGGCGAAAGGTCAGCACGCGGCGCGGGCTGATCGGCACCTCTTCGCCGGTTTTGGGATTGCGACCGACCCTTGCTGCCTTGTCGCGGGTGGCGAAGGTGCCAAAGGATGAAATCTTGACCTGTTCCCCCCGCACCAGCGCATCCGAAATATGCGTCAGCACGGTTTCGACCAGGTCGGCGCTTTCGTTGCGGGATAGCCCCACCTGTGCATGGACTGCATCCGCCAGATCCATGCGTGTCAGCGTCTTGTCGCTCATGTCACCACTCCAACCGTTTGGGAAACTCTAGTTGCCTCATCTTTGCCAAGTCAACAACGTAGGCAAAGAGCCTGAAATCAGCCGGTTTTCCGCCTACCAGCGCAGGACGACCGATCCCCATGCCAAACCGCCGCCTATGGCTTCGGTCACGACAAGGTCACCGGTCTTGATCTGTCCACGCTCCTTGCCGACCGACAGGGCCAGCGGGATCGAGGCTGCAGACGTATTGCCGTGGTCCTGCACGGTCACCACGACACGGTCCATTCCGATGCCAAGCTTCTTGGCCGTCGACTGTATGATCCGGATGTTCGCCTGATGCGGCACGACCCAATCGACGTCGTCGGCGCCAAGCCCGACCTTGTCGAGCGCCGAATGGGCTGTCTGGGCGAGCTTCTCGACGGCGTGGCGAAAGACTTCCTTGCCCTCCATCCGCAGAACGCCGGTGTTCTGTGTGGCGACACCGCCATCGACGTACAGCAGATCGCGGTAACGGCCATCGGAATTGAGGTCGGTGGACAGGATCCCGCGATCGGCCGTGGTGCCGTCACCATCCGTCGCTTCCAGAATAATCGCACCTGCGCCGTCACCAAAGAGCACACAGGTCGACCGGTCGGACCAGTCCATGATCCGGCTGAAGGTTTCGGCCCCGATCACCATCACGCGCCTGGCCTGACCCGAGATGATCATGGCGTTGGCATTGGCCATCGCGAAAACGAATCCGGCGCAGACCGCCTGCACATCAAAGGCGAATCCCTTGGTATTGCCGATGGCATCCTGAACCATTGTCGCCGCCGAGGGGAAGGTGAAGTCGGGCGTCGATGTCGCAAGGATGATCGCGTCGATGTCTTCACCGGCAAGCCCCGCGTCGGCAAGGGCTGCTAACGCGGCCTTGGTCGCAAGATGGGATGTGTTTTCACCGGGGGATGCGAAGTGGCGGCGTTCGATGCCGGACCGCGACTTGATCCATTCGTCGGTGGTATCAAGCGATTTTTCGAATTCGGCGTTCGGGACCACACGTTCGGGCAGGAAATGCCCGACCCCTTTGACCACCGCGCGAATTGTCATGCTTGTCCCTGCTTTTCGCCCGTGGCGTCGTCTTGAGCTGTATCCTGAGCAAGTGCCGCGGCAGTTGCAACCCGCGCTGCCAGTTTCTCGGAAAATCCGGTCTGGCCAAGGCGGTAGGCCAGTGCAAGGGCTGCCGTGACACCCTTTTCGTCAGCAGATCCGTGGCTTTTTACAACGGTCTTGTTCAGTCCCAGAAAGACGCCGCCGTTCACGCCGCGCGGGTCGATCTGCTTGCTGAATTTGCTCAGGGCGCGCTTTGCAAAGACCGCGCCGATCATTGCGGAAACCGATTGTCGCAGGCTGCGCCGCATCAGCGTGCTGATCAGAGATGCCGTGCCTTCCCCGGTTTTCAACGCGACATTGCCTGTGAAGCCGTCCGTGACGATCACGTCCACCCGGTCGGAAGGCATGTCGTTGCCTTCGACAAATCCGACGTAATCGTATTCACCTATGGCAGACGCGCGGGCGATGAGGTTGTGGGCGACCTTCAATTCGGCCCGGCCCTTGTGTTCTTCGGTACCGACATTCAACAACCCGACGCGCGGGCGGGCCAGGCCCAGTCCGTTGCGTGCGTAGGACGTGCCCATCATCGCGTAGGTCAAAAGATCATCCTCGTCGGCCCGGATATCGGCACCGGCGTCGAGCATGATATTGAATCCCTGCGGATTGAGGGACGGCCAGAGACAGGCAATCGCGGGCCGGTTCACGCCATCGGCCTTGCGCAGTCGCAGCATCGACATCGCCATGAGCGCACCGGTATTGCCGCAGGATACGCAGACCGAAGCCTCGCCCGCGCGCACGGCTTCGATGGCGGACCACATCGAGGTCGCCTTGCCGTGCCGCAGAACATGGCTGGGCTTGTCGGACATGGACACGATGTCGGCCGCGTCGCGGATCGTCACACGGTCGGCATGGGCGTGCGATTTGATCAGCGGCGCAAGCTCGCTGGCCCGCCCGTGCAGGATCGCGGTTGCTTCCGGCGAGTCGGACAGGAAACGCCAAAGGCCCGCGACTACCGTCGCAGGCCCTTTGTCACCACCCATTGCATCGACCGACAACACCGTCGCCTTGTCCATAGCCGCTTGCGGGGCGTCGCCCGAAGGTTGGCTGGGGCTCATGGGAACGGACCGTCCGACGTTGGGTTTACGCTGCGTCTTCGTCCAGATCGATGTCGTCGTTCAGGGCAACGACTTCACGCTCGGCGTAGTGGCCACAGGACGGGCAAACATGGTGCGGACGCTTGAGTTCGCCACAATTGTCACATTCGTTCGGATTCGCTGCGGTGAGCGAATCGTGGGCGCGCCGGTTGTTGCGGCGGGACTTGGATACTTTGTTCTGTTGGACAGCCATCGTCTCAACCTTATCTGCTAGGGGGGCGCGGTGGCCCGGTCATTTCGAATATCTGGCGGCGTCCTACGCGAAGTCGCGCGACCTGTCGAGACGCCTTGGGCCGAGGAAACGCGAACATACTGCTATTTTTCAAAACCGCAACCGGATCAGTCGTCCTTTTTCGAAAGCGCATCGCGCAGTCCGGCCAGACCGGCAAAGGGCTTGGCGTCTTCGTCCGTCAGCGGTGTCACGCCGTCCTCGGCATAGACCGCTTCGCCCAATGCGACACCTTTCGCGCGGGGGAAGGGTGGCAGGGCCAGCGACAGGGCCTCGACCATCACCGCGGCCAGATCCAGGGTGGTGGGAAGCTCCTCGACGCTGTCGTCTTCGGGCATTTGTTCCTCGCCGCCGGAGGGCGCGGGCAGATCGACCATGTATTGACGGACCACCGGCTCGTCTATGCGGGTCGTGACAGGGTCGAGCGTGACCACACAGGACTGCACGACAGTCGCGCCGAGGGCACCCACCAGCCGCCAGTCACGGCGCCCGACGGGGGCGAGAGTGCCCGCAAAGGTCAGCTTTTTAACGCCGATGATATCAAGCGCCCGGGCCACGGCTTCACGCTCTGGTCCAGAGGGGACAAGGTCGAACGTCGTCTCGCGCCGGGTGGGCAGGTCGGCGATGCGCAGGGGATGGCGTGGCAGATCGGGCAGGGGAGGTTCCATTCTTGATGTAAGACGGCAAGATGATGTAGGGGAGATAAAAGGCGTAAGCCTGTAAAGGCAAGAGGGCAGTCATCATGCGCAATCGCTACTCATTTGGGGGCTTCCGTGCCCTTGCGCTTGCGGCAGGGCTTGGCCTCGCCGTGGCCTGTTCGCCCGTGATCCGCAATCACGGCTTCATTCCCCCGAACGAAGAGCTGGCGCAGCTGCAGATCGGCGTCGACACCCGCGAAACCATTCTCGAGACGCTGGGGCCGCCATCGGCGGGCGGCATTCTTGATGGCTCGGGCTTCTATTACGTGGCGTCGCAGTTCCGGCACATGGGGGCCCTTGCGCCCGAAGAAATCTCGCGCGAGGTGCTGGCGGTCAGCTTTGCAGCGAACGGCACGGTATCGAACATCGAACGGTTCGGGCTCGAGGCTGGCCGCGTCGTCGTCTTGTCGCGCCGTGTCACCGAGACCGGTGTGCGCGACAGCACTTTCGTCCGACAGCTTCTGGGCAGCATTGGCCGCGTCAACGCGAGCGATCTTCTGGGCGACAGCTGAGCCTTCCGGCAGGCCACGACGACGGGGGCCTGCCGGATCACCTAGTCTTTGGGCTCGAAGGTCAGAGCCACCCCGTTCATGCAATACCGCAAGCCCGTTGGCGCGGGGCCATCGGGAAAGACGTGGCCCAGATGACCTTCGCAGCGGGCGCAATGCACCTCGGTCCGGCGCATGAAGAACGTCCGGTCGACCTTTTCCTCGACGGCGTCAGGGTCGATCGGGGCATAGAACGACGGCCAGCCGGTGCCGCTTTCGAACTTCGTCGCCTGCTCGAACAGCGGAAAGCCGCAGCCCGCGCAGTTGAAGATGCCTGCGTCTTTGGGAAAATCGTCATGTGTGCCCGCGCGTTCGGTGCCGTGTTTGCGCATCACCTTGAAGGCTTCAGGCGACAGGTCCGCGCGCCATTCGCTTTCGGTTTTCTCTATTTTTTCCATCTCGGTGTCCTTTGGTCTGGCATTTGTCCGGCGTTTGATACTCAGATAGGGGCAGAGCGACAGGAGCCAAGAGGCAACCGATGACTGCGCCCTTCCAGAGAGGCCGCTACCGCGTGAGGCTGTCGGAAAGCCACGCCGACCTCGAAGCCTGTCAAAGGCTGCGGCATACCTGCTTTTTCGGATGTGCGGGGATCGATCGGGATGCCCACGATGCCACGTGCCAGCACGTGATGATCGAAGGGCAGGCCGGACTTGCCGCCTGCTTTCGCGTGTTCACGATGGCGTCAGGGGCCGAGATCGACAGCAGCTATACGGCGCAGCGCTATGATCTGCGACCGCTGGCAGGATACGACCGTCCGATTCTCGAACTGGGGCGTGTTTGCCTTGCGGGGGGTGTCAGCGACGCCGAGGTGATGCGACTGGCCTGGGGCGCGCTGACCGGCATGGTCGAGGACCGAGGTGCCGGAATGATCTTTGGATGCACGTCCTTTGCGGGCACCGATCCCGCACCCTACCGCGATGTCTTCGGTTTTCTGGCCGACCGTCACTCTGGCCCGGATGCGCTGCGGCCGCGGGTGATGGCGGACACGACGGTGCCGCTGGCAGGCTCCTACGACCCACGCCATGCGGTGCAGTCCCTGCCGCCGCTGATGCGCAGTTATCTGAACCTTGGCGGCTGGGTCGGCGATCATGCCGTCGTCGACCGCGCGATGAACACGCTGCACGTCTTCACCGCGCTTGAAGTCGACCGTGTTCCGCCGCGCCGCGCCCAAAGCCTGCGGGCGGTGCGGGGCTGAGACGGCGGCTGGATATTTTTGACAAGATGATGACAGGTGTCGCGCAGCATCTTGCACCCTTCGCGCGGGCGGCATAGCTGGGCGTCATGGCACGCACACCCCTTCTTCAGCTTTCCGAGATTTCACTCACCTTCGGCGGCGATCCCGTCTTTGCCGATCTGTCACTTGTGGTTCAGCCCGGTGACAGGGTCGCGTTGGTCGGGCGTAACGGCTCTGGTAAATCGACCCTGATGAAGGTCATGGCCGGACTGGTCGAGACGGACAGGGGCTCTTGCGTGGCGGCCCCCGGCACCACCGTCGGTTACATGGAACAGGACCCCACGATGGAAGGCTTCGCCACGCTGGGCGATTATGCCGCCAGCGGTCTGGACGAAAGCGAGGTCTACAAGGTCGAGATGGTGGCCGAAGGGTTGAAGTTCGATCCTGCAGGTGACGTGTCGACCGCCAGCGGCGGCGAGCGGCGGCGCGCGGCACTGGCCAAGCTGATGGCCGAAGCGCCGGAGCTGATGCTGCTGGACGAGCCGACGAACCACCTTGATATCGAGGCCATCGCCTGGCTCGAGGCCGAGTTGAAGCAGACCCGCGCGGGCTTTGTCCTGATCAGCCACGACCGGGCCTTCCTGCGCAACCTGACGCGTGCGACGCTGTGGATCGACCGGGGGGCCGTGCGCCGCGCGGAAGAGGGGTTCGAGCATTTCGAGGAATGGCGCGACAAGATCTGGGCCGACGAGGACATGCAGCGTCACAAGCTCAATCGCAAGATCAAGGCCGAGGCGCGGTGGGCGGTCGAGGGTATCAGCGCCCGCCGCAAACGCAATCAGGGTCGCGTGCGGGCCCTGCAGGATCTGCGCGCCGAACGGTCCGGCCAGATCAACAGGCAAGGCACGGCGGCGATGGCCTTTGAAGGCGGACCGACCAGCGGCAAGAAGGTGATCGAAGCCACGGGGCTAATCAAGGCCTTCGACGGCAAGCCGATCGTCAACGGCCTTGACCTGACCGTGCAGCGTGGCGACCGGATCGCCTTTGTCGGGCCGAACGGTGTGGGCAAGACGACGCTGATCAAGATGCTGCTGGGGCAGGAAGAGCCTGACGGCGGCACAGTCAAGCACGGCACCAACCTTGAGGTCGCGATCTTCGATCAGGCCCGTGCGCAGTTGGATGGCGACATGACGCTTTGGGACAACCTTGTCTCTGACCCGGCGATGGGCGTCTCCGGCAAATCCGACCAGATCATGGTGCGGGGGCAGCCCAAGCACGTCATTGGCTACCTCAAGGAATTCCTGTTCGACGAAAAGCAGGCCCGCGCACCTGTCCGGTCACTTTCGGGGGGCGAGAAGGCAAGGCTTTTGCTGGCCAAGTTGATGGCCAAGGAAAGCAACCTGTTGATCCTCGACGAACCGACCAACGATCTGGATATCGAGACGCTGGATCTGTTGCAGGACCTGTTGGGCGAATACGAGGGCACGGCCCTGCTGGTCAGCCACGACCGCGACTTTCTGGACCGCGTCGCCACGGCCACCGTCGCGATGGAAGGCAACGGCAATGCCGTCCTTTATGCGGGTGGCTGGTCCGACTATCGCGCGCAGCGCGGCGAGGGCGCGTTCAATGGCAGGACGGATGGCGGTAAATCCGGTGGCAAGAAACAAGGCTCGGGCGGTAAACCTGCTGAAGAACCCAAGTCCTCTGGCCTGTCCTTCACTGAAAAGCACCGGCTGGACGAGTTGCCCGGCGTCATCGACCGGCTGAACGACGAAATCGCCAAGCTTGAAGTCTTGTTGTCCGACCCCGCGCTGTTCACAGCCAACCCGGTCAAGTTCGAAAAGGCGACCGACGCGTTGACGGCACGGGCCATCGCCCTTGAAGAGGCCGAGACAGAATGGCTGGCGCTTGAGGAAAAGGCCGGGGAATGATGTAGAAAGGCCCGCCGGAATGGCAGGCCTTCCTTATTATTGCCGTGTGGCTTAGCCGTCGAAGTTCACCTGCTCCATGATCCGCAGCGCCGTCTCGCGGTTGGCGGCGAGTTCGTCCAGCGGTGTCGTGTCGGCTTCGAAATCGCCCCAGCTTTCGACCACATCGGCCAGTTCTGCGCCTTCACGCACCGGGTATTCATAGTTCTCTTCGGCGTAGATGGCCTGCGCTTCGGGCGAGACGAGGAATTCCATCAGGCCTTGGGCTTCGGCGGGATCGCTTGCGCTCCGGGTCATGCCGATGCCCGAGACGTTCACGTGGGTGCCGCCGTCTTCGAAGGTCGGGAACACGATGCGGACGCTGTCGGCCCATTCCGTCTGCTCGGGGTCTTCCAGCATCTTGCCCATGTAGTAGGTGTTGCCGAGGCTGATGTCGCACTGACCGGCCCAGATCGCGCGGACCTGTGCGCGGTCGTTGCCTTCGGGCTTGCGGGCAAGGTTGGCCTTGACGCCTTCGGCCCATTCGGTTGCGGCGTCTTCGCCGTGGTGTGCGACGACGGCAGCCAAAAGTGCGAGATTGTAGTTGTGCAGGCCCGAGCGTGTGCAGATGCGGCCTGCCCACTTGGGATCGGCAAGGTCTTCATAGGTGGTGACTTCGCCATCGGCCACTGCGTCGTTGCTTGCATAGACGATGCGGGCGCGGGTGGTCAGGCCAAACCAGAGGTTGTCGTCCGATTGCAGCGAGGCCGGAACGGCGGCTTCCAGCACGTCGCTTTCGACCGATTGCAGCACGCCGGCTTCGGCGACGCGGCTGAGGTTGGCGATATCGACGTCCATCACGATATCGGCGGGCGACCGGTCGCCTTCGATGGTCAGACGCTCGACCAGACCGTCCTGCACGAAGGACAACTCTACGGCGATGCCGGTTTCTTCGGTATAGGCGTCGATCACCGGCTGGATCAGTTCGGGCTGGCGGGTGGTGTAGACGGTCAGGTCCGCCAGAGCAGGGGTTGCGCCAAGACAGGCGGTGGCAAGGAGGGTTGCGCGCAGGGTCATATCAGGACTCCGGTTCAGGGTTTCGCTGCGCCCTATTAATCTGACCTTTTTTGTCGGGTCAAGAGTACCCGATTAAATCAGTCGCCTTTTTCTTTCGCCTTGGCGGCGTCCCACAGTGCGTCCATTTCGGTCAGATCACTGTCCGCAGGAGTGCGGCCCTGTGCTGCGAGGGCGTCCTCGATGGCTTCGAACCGGCGGGTAAACTTGGCGTTGGCGGCGCGCAGGGCCTCTTCGGGGTCCACCGCAAGGTGGCGGCCCAGATTCGCGATCACGAACAGAAGGTCGCCGTATTCCTCGACGATCTCGGCTTGTGTCAGGGTGTCCCGCGCCTCGGCCAGCTCGCCCGCTTCTTCGCTGATCTTGTCGACGACCTGCCCGATTTCGGGCCAGTCGAAGCCCACCCGCGCGGCCCGTTTCTGCAGCTTCACCGCCCGTGTGAGGCCCGGCAGTCCCAGCGCCACCCCGTCCAGCGTGCGTTTCTGCGCCTTGCCAGCACGTTCCTTGGCCTTGATTGCCTCCCAGTCCGCGACCTGCTGGTCGGCTGACTTGTCGCGGGTTTCGTCACCGAAGACATGGGGGTGACGCGCGACCATCTTGTCGCTGATCGCCCGCACGACATCGTCGAAGGTGAAAAGCCCGGCCTCTGCGCCCATCTGCGTATGGTAAACGGTCTGCAACAGAAGATCGCCCAGTTCGCCTTCCAGTTCGGGCCAGTCCCTGCGCTGGATCGCATCGGCGACCTCGTAGGCTTCCTCGACCGTATAGGGTGCGATGCTGTTGAAATCCTGTTCGATATCCCACGGACATCCGGTCTGCGGGTCACGCAGCCTGCGCATGATCTCCAGGAGCCGCGGCATGCCGCCGTTGGGGTCGTCTATCAGGTCGTCTTTCGCCATTGTGCAGGGGCCTTTCGTGGTATTGGGTGAACCCTATCACCACGAACCGAGAGCGCCAGCCATGCCCATCCTCAACCGTATCGGAGACATCCAGCCGCAGATGACCGAATGGCGCCGCCATCTGCATACGATCCCCGAATTGATGTTCGACTGCTACAAGACAGCGTCCTATCTGGCCGACCGGCTGCGCGACTTCGGTGTCGACGAGATCTACGAAGGTATCGCGCAAACCGGGATCGTCGCGATCATCAACGGCAAGGGCGACGGACCGACGATCGGCCTGTGGGCCGACATGGATGCGCTGCCGATGGATGAAACGACCAACCATGACTACCAGTCGACAATTCCGGGCATGATGCACGCCTGCGGCCATGACGGCCACATGACAATGCTGTTGGGGGCCGCGAAATACCTTGCAGAGACGCGTAATTTCAAAGGCCGTGTCGCGCTGATTTTCCAACCCGCCGAGGAAGAGGGCGCGGGAGGCAACGCCATGGTGAACGAGGGCGTGCTGGACCGTTTTGGTGTGGATCAGGTCTATGCGCTGCACAATGCGCCGGGCACGCCGGTCGGACACTTCTACACCACGCGCGGGCCTATCATGGCTGCAGTCGATACATTCGAGATCACCCTGAACGGGCGCGGCGGTCACGGCGCCTTTCCGCAGGATTGCATCGACCCGATCGTCGCGGCGGTCAGCATGGTGCAGGCAATCCAGACGATCACCAGCCGCAATCACGACGGGCGCAAGGATATCGTGATCTCGGTCACCCAGATCCACGCCGGCACGGTCAACAACGTGATACCGGAAACGGCCTATATCAACGGCACGGTCCGCACCTTCGACGCCGACGTGCAGGCGCTGGTGCAAAAGCGGCTGCGGGAAATCGTCGACGGACAGGCCGCGTCCTTTTGTGTGAGGGCGGACTACTCCTACGAAGTCGGCTATCCGGCAACGGTGAACGATCCGTTGAAGGCGGATTTTGCGGTTTCGGTTGCGCGAGAAGTCTCGGGGGACACGGCGGTCAGCGATAACGCGACCCCCGAAATGGGGGCCGAGGATTTTTCCTACATGCTGAACAAGCGCCCGGGCGCCTATCTGTTCATCGGAAATGGCGATACCGCCGGCTTGCATCATCAGTCATATAATTTTACTGATGATACAGCGGCTTACGGTGCTTCCTTCTTTGCACGGCTTGTCGAAAGGGCGCAGCCCATTGTGACCGAAGTCTAGGATGAGATATGGCGCTTGAAGACGCAAAAAGCGAGATAGATCAGGCGTTTACACGGCGATCCTTGCGCGGCTTGACAAGTGAGAACGCCTTTGGCGGCGCCACGTCGTTTCTGCGCCGCCGCTACACCAAAGACCTTGCGGGCGTCGATCTGGCGGTCACGGGCATTCCCTTCGATCAGGCGGTCACGCACCGCCCTGGCACCCGCTTTGGTCCGCGTGCGATCCGCGAGGCATCGACGCTTCAGCCCTATGATCCGCCCTATGGCTGGGACGGGTTCGACCCTCTGTCCGAATTCGCCATAGCGGATTACGGCGACATGGCCTTTGACTATGCCGACACGCGGGGCGTGCCCGCGGCCATCGAATCGCACATCGCCGCGATTCTGCACCAAGGTCCGGGAACCGTGACGCTGGGCGGGGATCATTTCATCACGCTGCCTATCCTGCGGGCCTATGCCGCGAAATACGGGCCGCTGTCGGTCATCCAGTTCGACGCCCATTCCGACCTCTGGCAAGATGACGACATGGACCGGATCGACCATGGCACCTTCATGTACAAGGCGGTGAAGGCCGGTCTGGTGGACCCCGGACGGTCGGTTCAGATTGGCATCCGCACGGAATGTGACGACTATCTGGGCATGCCCTATGTCGACGCCCGCACGGTTCATGAAAAGGGCAATGCCCATGTGGTCGCGCGCGTAAAAGAGATCGTCGGCGATAGTCCGGTCTATATGTCCTTTGACATCGACGCACTGGACCCCGCCTTTGCCCCCGGCACCGGCACGCCGGTCTGGGGCGGTCTGGCGTCGTGGCAGGCTGCGGCCATCATGCGTGACTTGGCGGGAATCGACATGGTCGGCGGCGACATTGTCGAGGTTTCGCCCCCCTATGACACCACTGGTGCCACAGCGATTGCGGGCGCCCATGTGGCGATGGAGCTGTGCTGTCTCGCGCTCTGGAACAGACGGGGTTAGGGCAGAGATGCTTGCCCTGAACGTGAAACGGACCGGAACCGAGCTTTAAACAAGGAGCGCAAGATGTTGAAATGGATCGCATTGGTAATCGTCGTCGTCATCGCGGCGGGGCTTTTGTATGTGCGCTTGGCCCCGACGGACCCGGCCGACTGGCATACGGCCAGCGACGCTGACACGGCCGGCGATACGACCACGATCAACTCTCACCATAGCGTGCGCCCCTTCACCACCGGACCAGAGGACATGCTGCGCGCCGTCGACCTGACCGCTGGTGACTGGCCGCGCACACGGGCGATTGCCGGATCAATCGAGGAGGGGATGATCACCTATGAGACGCGGTCGCAGCTGATGGGGTATCCTGACTACACGACCGTTTCGATCATTCCCGCAGCCGCAAACCATCCGGCTTTCCTGTCGATTCATGCACGGTCGCGATTCGGCAAGGGCGACATGGGCGTCAACAAGGCGCGGGCCGAGGCATGGCTCGACCGTTTGGGGCCTCTGGTGATGCCAGCCTCTTGACCGCATCGGCGGTGCCTGCCAGATCAACGCAATGATCGCACCCGATAAAATCGAACACCTCATCGACCGCTTCCAGTTTCTGGAGGCGAAGATGTCCGGCGGCGTGTCGGGCGACGAAATCGCCGCATTGGGGCGCGAATACGCAGAATTGCGCCCCGTGGTCGAGGTGATGCAGCGCTACAAGTCGCTTTTCGCGCAGATCGCCGAAGCCGAAGCGATGCTCAAGGATCCCGAGATGCGGGCGCTGGCGGAAGAGGAACTGCCCCAGTTGCGGAACGAGTTGGAGCAGGTAGAGGCCGAGGTCCAGCTTGCGCTGCTGCCCAAGGATGCCGCCGACGAACGCCCGGCCCTGCTTGAAATCCGTCCCGGCACCGGCGGGGACGAGGCGGGGCTTTTCGCAGGTGATCTTCTGCGGATGTATCAGCGCTATGCCGAGAAAAAGGGCTGGAGCTTCGAGATCATCGAGCAAAGCCTGAGCGAGCTGGGCGGTATCAAAGAGGTCGTCGCCCGGATCGCGGGGCAGGGCGTCTTTGCCCGGATGAAATACGAAAGCGGCGTTCATCGTGTCCAGCGGGTCCCCGAGACCGAAAGCGGCGGGCGCACCCATACCTCGGCGGCGACCGTGGCGGTCCTGCCCGAAGCAGAGGATGTGGATGTCCAGATCAACCCCGCCGACCTGCGGATCGACACGATGCGGGCGTCCGGATCTGGTGGACAGCATGTCAACACGACGGATTCCGCGGTGCGGATGCTGCATATCCCGACCGGCATCATCGTGGTCAGTGCCGAAAAATCACAGCACCGCAACCGCGAGATTGCGATGCAGGTCCTCAAGACGCGGCTGTTCGACATGGAGCGGCAAAAGGTCGATGCCGAACGGTCGGCCGACCGCAAGGCGCAGGTCGGCTCTGGCGACCGGTCGGAACGCATCCGAACCTACAACTTTCCGCAGGGGCGGATGACGGACCACCGGATCAACCTGACGCTTTATGCGCTGGGGCAAGTCATGCAGGGCGATCTGGACGAGGTCATCGACGCCCTTCAGGCGGATGCACAGGCGGCATTGCTGGCCGAAATTGGCGCGTGACGCTGACGGTTCAGGCTGCTTTGCGCACAGCCGTTTCAATTCTCGATACCGCCGCCATCCCTGACCCTGCCCGCGACGCCCGCCGTCTGATGGCGGCAAGTCTGGGGGTCGGGGCTGACCGTATCACACTTCTTTTGCGAGATAATCTGACTGCAGACCAAGCCAGAGCCTTCGACAAGATGATTGCCCGCCGTGCCTTGGGCGAGCCGGTATCGCATCTGGTCGGGGGGCGGTTGTTTCTGGACCGCTGGTTCACCGTCACCCGCGACGTGCTGGACCCGCGCCCGGAAACGGAAGTGCTGGTTCTGGAAGCCTTGCAAAAGCCGTTTGCCGATGTGCTTGACCTTGGCACCGGATCGGGGGCGATACTGCTTTCCCTTCTGGCCGAACGCACCGATGCGACGGGTCTGGGGGTCGATCTGTCTGACGCCGCCCTGACCGTGGCCCGGCGCAACGCGCACGACCTTGGCGTCGCATCCCGTGCGCGGCTCGTGCGCTCTGACTGGTTTGCACAGGTGGACGGGACTTTTGATCTGATCGTGTCGAACCCACCGTACATCGCACGCGATGAAATGCCCGGTCTGGATCGGGATGTGCGCGATCACGAACCGCGCATCGCCCTGACCGACGAAAGCGACGGGTTGGAAGCGTATCGGCGCATTGCGGCGGGTGCTGCTGCTCATCTGCGCCCCCGTGGATGGGTAATGGTCGAGATCGGTCCGACGCAGGCTCTGGCTGTTCGTGACCTTCTTGCAGGGGGGGGATTCGACCGAATCGGTGCGAGACAGGATTTTGACGGGCGTGACCGTGTTATTTTCGGCCAAAAGCCGCAGAAAATGGCATGATTGCCTGCAAAATGCGCCAGAGGGCTTGCCTCAGCGGCGGTCACATGCCATTTGACGGTCATCGGGCGGTTGCAGCGCAAGTCGCGCTCACCGACGACTTCGCCAGAAAGCCAGGGTTGCAGTAATACGCGGCACGCCGCGCGCAACCCTCAAAGCACAACACGATGGCCCCGCTGGGCCGGTTGAAAGCGTACACATGAGATCATCGAACAAGCGGTCGCGGAACAAAAGCCGGAATACCCGTCCTACGGGTGGCAATATCATCAACCGTGTCTTCGACAGCCAGGGCCCGGACGGAAAGGTTCGTGGCACGCCGCAACAGATTATCGACAAATACAATCAGCTTCATCGTGATGCTCACCTCAACGGTGACCGCGTCGATGCCGAGAATTTCGCGCAACATGCCGAACATTACACCCGCTTGCTGGCCGAGGCACAGCGCGAGGTGGATCAAAAGCGCGAAGAACAGGAAGAGCAGAACCGCCAGCGTCAGGCAGAGCGTGACCGCGAACGCAACGAGCGTTTGAAAGCGCAGGAAGAGGCGGCGAACGGTGGTGACAATGACACCCCCAGTCAGGACGGCTCTGATATCGTGGAAACGCCCGAGGCAAAAGCCGAGGAAAAGCCCAAGCGACCGCGTCGCCCGCGCAAGCCCCGCAATGCGGACACGTCGCAGGATGGTGATCAATCGCAGGGCAACGAACAATCCAACGGCAACGATAAGTCGCGGACCAACGACCAGTCGCGCGACAACGGAAACGCACCCGAAGCCGCTGAATAGGCTTAGGCCCGCGCGACCTCGCGGGCCAATGCACAAAACCCTTCGACCGATATCTGCTCTGCCCGTTCGGTGGGCTTGAGTCCTGCGGCCAGCAGGCGATCCTCGATATCCGGCGCGACGCCCTTGAGCGACGATCGCAGCATCTTGCGCCTTTGATTGAATGCCGCCGCCACCACGCGGTTCAGCACATCTGCATCTGCGGCAAACCGCGGCGCGGTCAGGGCCTTGAGATGCACAACCGCGGAACTGACCTTGGGCGCGGGTGTGAAGGCCTCGGGCGGAAGGTCCAGGACGATCCCCTGATCGGTGCGCCATTGGCTGAGGATCGCAAGCCGTCCGTATGTTTTTGACCCCGGTGCTGCCACGATCCGCTGCGCCACTTCGCGCTGGAACATCAGCGTCAGGCTTTCCCAGACCGGCGGCCAGACCGGCGGCGTCAGCCAGCGCACCAAAAGCTCGGTCCCGACATTGTAGGGCAGGTTCGCGCAGATCTTGATCGGCGGCGTCAGGTAGGCTGTCGCGTCCAGTTCCAGCGCATCGGCATTCACCACCTCCAGCCGCCCCGGATAGCGTGCCGCGATCTCGGCCAGCGCGGGCAGACAGCGGGCGTCTTTCTCGACCGCCAGAACCTTGCGCGCGCCTTCGGCCAGCAGCCCGCGTGTCAGTCCGCCCGGACCTGGTCCGACCTCCAACACGTCGGCCTTGGTCAGGTCACCGGCCATTCGCGCAATCTTGGCCGTCAGGTTCAGGTCCAGCAGAAAGTTCTGGCCCAGCGATTTCTTGGCCGCGATGTCATGCGTCGCGATCACAGTGCGCAGCGGGGGAAGGTCGTCGATCGTGCTCATGCGCGCGCCTGCGCCATATCGTTTGCCATCCGCAAAGCTGCGATCATCGACGTGGCATCCGCAATGCCCTGGCCAGCGATATCGAAGGCGGTGCCGTGGTCGGGTGATGTGCGGATGAAGGGCAGGCCCAGTGTCACATTCACACCACCTGCGAAATCGATCGTCTTGATCGGGATCAGTGCCTGGTCGTGATACATGCACAGTGCGGCGTCATAGCCGCGCCGTGCGCCCGCGTGAAACATCGTATCAGCCGACAGCGGGCCAAAGATATCCAGACCCTGCGCGCGCAAGGCCGCAACGACGGGTGCGATCAGCTCGATCTCTTCGCGTCCCATCTTGCCGTCCTCGCCCGCGTGCGGGTTCAGACCCGCCACGGCAATGCGGGGCGCCGCAAGCCCGAAGTCACGGCGCAGGGCGGCATGGGTTATCAGTGCCGTGTCCGTCAGCCGCGCGGCGGTCAGCTGCGCGGGCACATCCGACAGGGGGATATGAATGGTGACAGGCACGACGCGCAGATCAGGACAGGCCAGCATCATCACGACGGGCACGTCACCCGCCAGTGCCGCCAGAAATTCTGTATGTCCGGGATAGGTGAAATCCGCCCCGTCGATCAGTGCGGCCTTGTGGATGGGGGCCGTGCAAAGCGCCTGTGCCTGACCGGTTCGGCACAGGTCAACGCCCGTGCGGATTGCGTCGATGACACCTTGTGCGTGGCGCGGATCAGGGACACCGGGCCTGCGTGGCGGGCCGAAGTCCTGCGCAAGAACGGGCAGGGCGTCTGCCACCGTCAGGGCCTCCCGAGCCGTCTCTACAACTGTCCATCGGGTGCCATCGGGCAGATGGGCCGGGTCACCGATCCAGAGCAGTGGAATATCGCGACCGACCGCGCGCCATGCGCTGGCGGCGACCTCGGGGCCGATCCCTGCCGGTTCGCCGCAGGAGATCGCGATCGGTGCCGTTATCACGGACGGATCGTGGCAGAGGCCCGCAGGTCGGCCAGCAGCGCATCGGCAAAACCCGCCAACCGCTGCGAACGAAGCTGGTTCCGCACGGCTTCGCGGTCCTGCCCCTCCATGCCGCCGTAGGTGCGGTTGCACAGCATCAGCAACACCAGCGTCTGACCGTCCGAGCGTGTCACGTTGTAGGACACTTCGCCCGAATCGAGCTTGGCCAGTTCCATGGCGATATCCTGCGGGATGCTTGCGGGGGCCAGCGTATCGCGTTGCAGCACATCTGCGGGTTGGTTGCGGGCGACGCCGTAAAGATCGTCGCAGGTATCGACCGAAAGTTCGATCTGGCGGGCCGCCTGCAGTGCCGCCTCGGACCGACCGCCTGCGATGTAATAGGTCGCATATTCGATCGCACTGGCGGATTGGGGTGCCGAGGGCACTTCGCGGATGTTGCGCATCTGGAACAGTGCCACGCCATTGGGTATCTGCAAGGGCTGCGTCACCTCGCCGGGGGCGAGCGACAGGATCAGGCCCTGCAGTGCTTCGGGGTAGTTGCTGATGGGAAGCCAGCCCAGACGCCCGCCATCGCTTCTGCTGGGCAGGGCGGAATATTCGCGGGCGGCTGCTTCGAACTGCGCAAAGCTGGACCCTTCGGAGATACGGTCGGCAATCGCGTTGGCTTCTGCTGCCTGCGGCGGTGGCGCGGGGATGATGATTTCAGACAACAGCACTTCGATACCACCGCCGGTCGATCCGGCCTGTCCCATCGCGCGATCCACTTCGGACTCTGTCACATCGGCCCGGCTGGAATAGCGCTGGCGGATGTAGTCACGCCAGGTCACGCCGATTCGCACGAACTGTTCAAGCGTGTCGCGTTCGACCCCGTTCTGGCCCAGCATCGCCAGAAACTGGTCCAGCGTCATGTCCGCGCGGCCGGCGAACGAATTCAGTTCACGCTCCATCGCCTCGTCCGTGAGGCGAATGCCGACGCGGTTCAGCTCTTGCCGCTTGAGGCTTTCCTCGACCAGCTGTTCGCGTGCCAGTTCCTGTGTATTGCCGGGCGTCTGGAACACCTCGAGCAGGGTGGCGCGCTGGGTCAGCTCGAACTGGGTGATCGCGTCGTTGTTCACGGTGATCACGGGCGAGAATTGCGCCTGTGCCGGTCCAGCCATGCCCAGCCACAGCGCCAGTGTCAGAAAAAGTCCACGCATCGCTTGTCCTTGTCGTTCAGTCGGTCCGACAACTGCCTGCCGGTCCAGGCCCGGAACGTCCAGCCGAAAAGCCCAGAAGCGCGACTGAAATCCCGTAGTCCGTTGATGGTGCCACGTTAATGGATGATGCGTAGCGACGCGAGGCCGAAAGTTCGACGCTGACGCACTCGTTGCGCCATTCCACGCCGACTCCGGCCCGCGCGGGGCGGTCGTTGCCGATGTCGTAGCGCGCATCGAAACGTACGTTCCAGGCTTCCGTCGCCTGCACGGCGGTTTCCAGCGACCATTCGCTGATTGCATCCTCGCGCCCGATCCCGGGGTCTGCGGCCTGCCAGATATAAGCGGCTTCCAGATCAAGCTGGTCCGTTTGCCATCCGATCCGGGCGTTGGTCAGTGACGTATCGAAATCATCCGCCACAAGCGACCGCGCTTCGACCCTCAGACCCTGCGCGAGGGTGAACTGGCCCGCAATCAGCCAGTCTGACGCCGCCCCCGACATGCCCGAGGCCCGTGTGAAACGGGGATCGTTGTCTTCGCGAAAAATACGACCGAACGTCAGAGTCGAGGTGATCCCTTCATCACCCCGGCGGGTCCACGTCATACCGGCCGCACCCCGCAGACCGGTCTCACGCGCGTCCTGTCCGGGGAAATGCTGCACCGACAAGAGGTTCGACTGATCCAGTTCCGGGCGGGTGCTGTCTTCGTTGGGAATGGCGCCGCCCGATACCTTGGACCAGTGCACGGCCAGAAGCGGTTCGATGAGGTGGCTGGATCTTGGCAACGTCCGCGACAGCGGAAACCGCAGGATGACGCTGGCGTTGGGGGCCAGGCGGGTCACGTTGGCCGGAAAGGCTGGCGCGTCCCGCAGTTGATACCGGTCGACAGTGCCGCCGATCCGGGTGGTGACCGCAAGACCGGCATCCGTGATCCAGTCGCGCTGGTAGTCAGCACTGACGCCGAACCGCCTGACGTCGCGCCCGGCATCGCTGGTTTCGTCGCCGTAGCGCTCGATCGCATCGGCGCCGACGCCAAGCCGCAACTGACCTTCCCCCAAGGCGATCCGGCGATCATAGGACAGGTTGGCGACGACGGGCGGCAAGGAGGCATTCACTTCGTTTTCCCGAAGCGTTTCGTAATAGGTCAGGTCCGCGACGAAAAGGTCGTCATCACGGGCGCGGGCGATGGCCAGACTGGAATCGAGGCGGTCCTTGTCCGAATAGCCGTAGTCGGACAGGTAGGACAGGTCCGAGGCTGCTTCTATGTCGAAGGCCAGCCTGAAGTCGCGCGGCAGATCGAACAGTCCCTCGATGAAGAGATAGCTGCGCGTTTCATCTGGTAAAAGCGTATCCTGGCTGGTCGCACCTGACGCACTGAGGAAGCCGTTCGAGAATGCTTGCCGGTAGCGCAGTTCCAGCGTGGTCGTCTCGGACGACAGATAGGGTGTCAGCAGCAGGTCGCGACTTTCGCCGAGTGCCACGAAATAGGGAAGCTTGAGACCGGTCCCAAGGTTGTCGTTGGTGCGGATGCGCGGCACCAGAAGCCCGGTCGCGCGGTCCAGCGTGGGGTCCGGCAGGCGCAGGCGAGGCAGGTAGATCACGGGCACGCCCTTGATCCGGAACTGCGCGTTGGTCAGGTAAAGCAACTGCGCGTCTTCGTCGTGGACGATCCGTTCGGCACGCAACTCCCACAAGGGCTCCTGTCCGCTGCAGACCTGACAGGACGTCGCCGCCACCCGGTAAAGCTGGCTGAAGCGCCCGTCGATCCGGTCGATCTGGTTAGCCGCAAGCTGAAGCTGGCGGTCCAGCACAATACGCGCCGACCGCAGCAGGCCATTCTCGAGTTGCGGGTCCAGACTGGCCTGATCTGCGGTCAGGATCGTGCCGTCCGGTTCTGTTATGACGATGGGCCCGTCGATCAAGAGCCGGTCGGCGGTCCTGTCATAGGTGATCCGGCTCGCCGTCAGGCGCACGCCATCGTAAAGAGCCTCGATATTGCCCGTGGCGATCAGCCGGTCGTTCTGGATGACAGAGACGTCATCGGCGACCAGTGTCGCGGTGCCTTGCGCGGTCGCAAGCGTGGGCAGCATCAGGACAAGGATGGTCAGGAGAATCCGCATTCAACCGTCCTCCAGATGCAACAGCATCCCCGCAGACAAACCGATCGCGATCAGCGGTGGCACCCAGGCGGCAAGCGCCGGTGGCAAATCCCCGTTTTCGCCAAGCACCTGCGCAAAGTTCCGAAGGAAATAGACCGTGAAGGACAACATGATGGCAAGCATCACCATCAGCCCCGTCCGGCCACCGCGCTGGTGCCGCATCGTGAAGGCGGCCCCGATCATCACCATCGCGGCAAGGAAAAGCGGCTGGGCCAGTTCCATCTGCAACCACACCTGATGGCGTTGCGCCGAAAACCCCGCGACCTGCAAGCGGTCGATGAAGGCGGGAAGTTCCCAGATCGGGATCGACGAGGGCGTGCCGAAGCTGTCCCTGATCTGGTCTGCCGTCAGCGAAGAGGGCAGGCTCATCCGGGTTTCGAACCGGGCAAGTGATTCCGGCGTTCGGGTCGTGTCCAGTGGCCAGACTTTCGCCTCGCGTAACCGCCACGCCCCGTCACCGAGTGACGCGCGCTCGGCCTCGATCCGTTCGACCGGCATCCCGTCTTCGAAGGTCAGAAACGTGACCTGCGACAACTCGGTGCCGGACAGGTTCGCGCGACCCGCACGGATCACCGTCTGCTGCGTGGCGTCCCCCTGCCGCAACCACAAACCGCTGGCGCCCAGAGACAGGATAGACTCCGTGCCGCGCAGCTCGCTTTCCAGCGCCTCAAACTGGCGCTGGGTCCCTGCCACGATGGGGTTCATCACCAGAACCGCAAGCGACCCGATGAAAAGTGCCATGCCAAGCGGGGCCAACAGCGCCCGCAAGGCTGACCGGCCCGCGGCACGGGTCACCACCATTTCGGACGAACGGGCCAGCCCCAGAAACAGCGTGATCGCCGAGATGATCATGATCAGCGGCAGGATATCGTAAAGTGCTGTCGGTATGTCCAGAAGCGCCAGTTCCACGATCTGGCCGAATGTCGCAACTTCGTCTGAAAACCGGCGCAACTGGTCGACCAGACCGACGAAGGCAAGGATCACGAAGAAGACGGTGAAGATGCCCAGGAATATCTTGGCGAACCGGCGCGCGAGATAACGGTCAAGGATCATGCGGGCACCGCGCGGGCAAAGGGTTTGGCCGCGATCGTCAAAAGGGCCGCGATAATCGCAAGACCGGTTACGATCGACAGGTAGGATGCGAACCACAACTGCGGGTTGCCGCGTGCCAGATTGAGACCGGTCGTCTCCAGCCCCTTGATGAATATGATCAGAAAAATCGCCAGCACGATCTGCCGCCAGACGCCGAAACGGGAATAGCCCCCGACCATCAGCGCGGCAAATCCCAAAAGCGCCCCGACAAGGCCCAGCAGCGATTGCGCAAAGCGGTCGTGTCCCTCTGCGATCAGTTGGGCCGCACTGCGCCCCGTTTCCTCTTCCAGAGCCGGTGTCGGGGCCAGCAGGTCCCATGTCATCAATTCCTGCGAGCTTCGTCCGCCACTGACATCCGGCTGCATCAGGCTTCCCACGTTGTAGGCGAAATCGCTGAAGGACGTCACGAACAGGCTTTCATCGCGCGCGCGCAGCGTCTGCGCCATGCCGTCCACCATCACAAGCTGGGCCTCGCCCTCGGACCTGACAAGATAGGCGCGCGACGCCGTATAGGTCGTCGCTTGGTCCGGGTCGCGCAGGTCGGACAGGAAAATGTTCTGCAATTCACCTGCCGGAGTGATTGCCCTGATATAGAGGGTGACCCCGTCTACGGGTTCGATGAACTGGCCTTCGGTCAGCATCCGTGCGCCGACGTTCTGCGCGATTTCGGCCGAGCGTTCGTTCAGCCGCGACGTGCTGAGCGGCACCAGAAAGTGCATCAGCGCCGTCATGGCAAGGACCACGATCAGGCCGAAGATCAGGACGGGGCGGGCCAGACGGAATGGGGACGCGCCGGTGGCCTGCGCCGTGACAAGCTCTGAGTCCGATGTCATCCGGTTGGTGACGTAGACCGAGGCCGCAAAGGCGGCAAGGGGCAAGGCAATCCGCACCATTGCGGGCAGTGTCAGCGCCGTGAACTCCAGAAAGATCGTGAAGTTCTGTCCGTCCGAAATCAATTGATCGAACAGACGGACAGCGCGGTTGATCCAGTAGACCAGCACAAGGATCAGGCCGAAAAAGCCGAACAGCATCATCAGCTGCGATAGCATGTAACGATCCAGTTGCGGCATCTGCGCGCGTATCCCCCCAAGTGTTTTGCGGCAAACTATCGGAAAGCCCCCAGCGGCGGAACTGCAAACTGGCCATCTTTCGGGGCACAGGCTAGGGATGGCTGATCCTGCCATGACCGGAGGCCGCCATGGGTGCCGCCTATTTCTACCACCTGACCGAAAGCCCGCTCGAGGCGACGCTGCCGACGCTGGTGGAGAAATCGCGCGCGGCAGGGTGGCGGGTGCTGGTGCGCGGGCGCGAGCCGGTGCTTTTGCAGCGTCTCGATCAGGTGCTTTGGGAAAAGCCCGTCGACAGCTTCCTGCCGCATGGCATGGCCGGTGGCCCGCACGACGCACGGCAGCCCGTTCTGCTGGGCGTCGATGTCGTGGCCGAGGGGTTCGACTGTCTCATGTCCGTCGGTGGGGCGGATCTGACGGGGGCCGAAGTCGGCCTGGCCGAACGGGCCTGTATTCTGTTCGACGGGGCCGACCCGGATGCCGTGGCCCATGCCCGCACCCAGTGGAAGGCACTGACCGGCGCAGGCTGTGCCGCGCAATACTGGGCGCAGGACGGCGGGCGCTGGACCAAGAAGGCCGAGGCCTAGTGTTCTGAGTCTGACATATCTTACCTGTTCCCCCTGATTTCATCGAGTTTGTTCAGCGCGCGGCGCTCGCGGGCGAGGATATCTTCGGCGCTCTTGGTCCACGTGAAGGGCTTGGGCTTCTCA
>Ga0307966_1000157_pt1 | contig 54829 bp, 51 predicted proteins | sample OrgLakmetagen646_FD_203141 | JGI IMG/M metagenome (GOLD analysis project Ga0307966, IMG submission 203141) | Saline water microbial communities from Organic Lake, Antarctica - #646 | ecosystem: Environmental > Aquatic > Non-marine Saline and Alkaline > Saline | place: Antarctica: Organic Lake... | reverse complement strand
CAGGCCGAAGCCCTTCGTCTGGAGCAAGACCGCCGAAGACATCATCGCCCGTGAGCGGCGCGCGCTTGACGCACTCGATGAAATTAGGGGAAATCGGTAACATGCGTCAGACTCAGAACACTAGGGCGGTAATACCCGGTAATACCGATACTGGGCACTACACTTCGACCGGAGACCGACGATGACCAAACACGATCCCAAACTTGCGCCCTTGAACGACATCGACGCTGATCTGCTGCGCCGCACCGAGACTGCCATCCTGGCCTTCATGGCCGAAAACGATGGCCAGATGCCGACCCAGCAGAAGGTCAACGAGGCCGTGGGCACGTCCTTCAATCGCCTCGGCCCTGCGGTCCGTACCGTGAAAGATCGGCTGATGGCAACGCAGACGCAACTTGCAAACATGCCGGAGATTCCGGACAAGCTGCGCCTCGCACATGACCAGATGCTGAAGGATCTCTGGACAAAGACCCGTGATCTGCAAAACGGCGAGATTGTCGATCTGCGTCGTGCGCAGACAGCGAAAGATGCTGACTACCGGCGGGATCGGGCCGAGACCCACGAGATCATCACCTATCTCGAAACGCGTTGCGATGATGAAACATCCCGCGCGGATGTGGCGGAAGCGGCGCTTGAAGAGATGCGTGCGGAACAGGTCGAGTCCGCCAAGTCGCTCGCGACCGCCCAGGCCCGGCTATCAGAACGTGACAGCATCCTCGAGATGCTTGGAGCGAAGGTCGCATCGCTTGGTGAAGACGACGCGACAAAGAAGCCCGGGTCGCGGGCGAAGAAGTCGCCTGCGAAGATCCAGCCAGAGGAGGCAGAGAGGTTTTCATTGCCGGGTATCACCGAGTCTGCACCGCCTGACGGTCCTTCCGAATGACTTTGGTCGAGTCCGGCAGCTGGTCGACGTGTTGCGTGGCAAGTGCCGGATCCTTCGCTTTCGCCGCGTCGTGCTTGCCAGTTTCGAGATCGAATCCTCGCAAGCCAGCGATTGCCTCAATTGAGTGCAGACCCCGCGAGTAATCACCAAGTAGGGCGGGGTCGTCTTCACAGAGCAGAACCGCGTCACGGTTGGCTCGATACGCGCTGTAAAGATCAAGATTCGCGGCTTCGTTGAACCGTTCTGAAAGTGCCTTCTGGTCCGCGTTCTTCTCGATTGCCCAAGCGTCGGGAAACACGCGTGTGTTTTTGCGTGGATATGATCGGTCGACACTGCATTGACCTCTGCATCTACGCTCCGGCCAGCCTTGCGCTCTGCCGATGCCACAACGGTGGCACGCCGCCGCATTTCGGCCTCCTGGGCCTCGATTTCGGCTTCATGCGCTAACGTCTTCTGGCGGAGCTCTTCATCTTTCTCTCGGATGCCGAACGCCTTCTTCGCGATCTTTACCAGAAAATCGTATGCTGGCCGGATGGCTTCGGTCAGCGTCGTGCGCTTCGCCGGATCCTTCGGGGCCGCGGGTCCGTAGTTCAGACCTTCCGGCTTCTTGGGCTTAGCCGGTCGATAGTCCAGTTGTCGGGTCTCGATCGCGTCCATGCCGACTTTGATCGCCCGCATCTGAGCTTCTGCACTGTGCGCAATCTCGCGGCCGCGGCGGACTTCTTCCCGGGCTTCTGCTTCCCGGGCAGCAACATCGCTCTCCCAGACCAGCAAGTCGACTTTCTTCTTTGCCGCCTCCGTCGAGGCCTTTGCACTTTCCTGGACCGCTTGCCCAGCCTGTCGAATGGCACCCGCCAGTGCGGCCTCATATGTTTCGCGCCTGGCCTTCGCAGCCTCGGCCCGATCTCGATCCTTCGCTTCTTGCGCCTTGGCTGCCTTCTGCTTGTGGTATTCGGCGGTCGAGAGCCGTGCCCGGCCGGGGCCGAACCGGAGAAGACCGGCATCGGCGAAGACGTTCTCGTGCAAATCGGATTGCCACGCGCGCATCGCATCGCAGTATGCTCCGTTTGCGGCTTTCTTGACGTCCTTCGACGGCTTGCCTTTGTGTGCCTCATAGAAGGCCGTCTTGGCGGCCCGACCTGGATGAAGGTGATCGACGCGGCGCTTCAAGGGGTCCAGGGCATAGAGATGAACATGGACGTGTTTTTCATCGAGATGAACAACGCCCATCATCATTCGGCCACCGAGACTTTCGACGCGTTTGCGCTCATGCTGCATCGCTTGTTCGATGACGCGCATGCAGTCCGACTTAAGAGCCGGGTCGGCCAGAGCATCTTCGGTCAGGACCGGCAGCGAAACGACGCATGTATAGAGCGATGCAGCATCGGCGCGGAGCTTTCGATGCCGCATGCCAACAGACCCGTCCTTTTTGGTGTACTGAAACGACTGCTTCTTCGAAGTGGCGATGACATGTGCGTCGCGGAGCGCGTCGAATGTGTCGACATCGCCCGGGATAATTTCCGGCGGTGGACCGCCGTCCGCGACGTGCAGTGAGGCAAGTTCGAGGCGCTCCGCTTCGTCAAGGATTTCCTGCGCCGTCCATGCCCGTTGGCCGTTCTTGCGTTTCGCTGTCGTGCCCGCGTCCGCCCCTGGCGCGCCCTTCGCTGAATAGACTTCCATGTGCGCGAATTGATAACCTTCCACAGCATTCCCACTTTCATTTTGCGTTGAAGTGGAAGGGAAGTAGGTAAGACCGAGGTTTCGGAAAAATGGATTGAGCGACCGGCCCGGAGGGTCGGTTCAATACCTGTAGAGACCGACTATGCGTATTGCGAGACGCCCTTGGGGCTCAATACGCGCGGCTCTCCGAGGGCCCTTCACGCCAGGGGGGCGGACCTGCGCGGACGGCGCCGGGTCGTCGTTCGCCACTCCCCCTGGACCCCCTGGCGTCTCCTGACAGGCTGGGAGAGTCGTTCTGCACTCTCCCCCTGGACCCCCGCTGCGCGGCCCTCCCCGGGCCCGGCGAAGAGAGGGCAACCCCTCTCCTCGACCTCACCCCAATTAGCATACGCACAGATCATCCGGACGGGCATGAAGGACGACTGGAGGCCGTGGCGCCATGCCAGCGTCTGGACCGGGTCCATCTTGCGAGACCCGATCCAGACGCCGGCGCGGCACCGAAAGAGAGACGACGGATCACTTGACGATCGCCGATAGATCGCAGTCCCCAAACGCCAACCAAGGAGCGTCTCCATGTTCGAAGATCCAAGACACCAATTTCGCAGACCGCGTCATGATGCGCTGTCGGACCTCCGACAGTTCGTCGAACAACACAGTGCCGGACTCTACGATGCAGCCGCTCTGCTTGCCGGGCGGCGCGGCATCTCGATCGTCGATCGCATCGTCGATGGCTTGGCGGAATCGGATGGTCCCAGTCGCCGGACAATCGCGGCGCTGCATGATCTCCGGGACGTGCTTTCACTCGAGCATGTCGACAACTTCGACAGACCGGAGGCGCCTTACTTTGCGACGATCGACCCAAACGAACCAGTCGTCGAAGACATCTGCCTGCTCTGCGACCAATTCAGCGAGGCACTCGAAAAGGCAGACCTGGATCATCTGCCGGCTTCGCTGACCCGGTCGGCGGCGTAATCAAGCGCCACTGACCACCCGCCGCGTTTCTTCTTCTTCTCGCGGCGGTCTTGACGACAGCAAATGGAAAGATCCGACGACATCCCCTCGTCAGCTGTCGACCCAAGGAGACACCTATGAACGTCCACTACATCACGAAAGCAGACAGCGACATCCTGGCCGCGGCGATTGAGGACGCCCGCAATTTCTTCGCACGCGAAGCGCTCACCCTTTGGGATTTGTGTGACTGTATCGACGATACCGGCGCTCGCGAAGCCGTCGGGGATCTGGTCGGATTTTTCGACGAGCCGAGTCCGACCGTCAGGCCCATCATCGACGCGATCAACAAGATCGTTTTTGCTCTGATGTCGGTTCCGTTCGAACTCGTCGACATCCTGGAGAGCGAGACGAGGTTTGAAGGCGGTCTCGACAATGCGATCCGCATTTACGGCCCCAGGCTTGCCGACATCAGCAACCGGCTCAGTGCCGGGGCGCAAGCTGGCTGACAAGGAACACGAATCGGACGCTATCTGGACGCCGTGTGGGGCGTTCTGTAGGGCAGAAATCGGCATCTGACACAAAAAACCCCTGGAAACCAATGTTTCTTGGGGTTTTGCGCTTGAAAATGGTGCCCAGAAGAGGACTCGAACCTCCACGTCCATACAGACACCAGCACCTGAAGCTGGCGCGTCTACCAATTCCGCCATCTGGGCACGATCGCTTGGTAGGGCGCCGTTTATGCGCGCGGGGCTGGGCTGTCAACGGGCAAAAACCGCTTTCGACTTGTCGAATATGGGGGTGGCAGGTAAGACCAAGCCAATCTGCAAAAGAGGCCCGCATCCAATGAGCAAACTCGTCACGATCTTCGGCGGCTCCGGCTTCGTCGGGCGATACATCACACAAAGACTGGCAAAGGCAGGGTGGCGCATCAGGGTCGCCGTGCGCAGCCCGGAAGAGGCCTTGTTCGTCCGGACTTATGGTGTGGTCGGTCAGGTCGAGCCGATCTTTTGCAACATCCGCGATGACGACAGCGTCCGGGGTGCCACGCAAGGGGCGGACGCGGTGGTCAACTGCGTTGGCGTTCTGGCAGAGCGCGGCAAGAATACCTTTGACGCGGTTCAGGCCGAGGCGCCGGGCCGCGTCGCGCGGATCGCGCAGGAGTGTGGCATCACGCGCATGGTGCAGATTTCCGCGATCGGGGCAGATAGTAACGCGGCCAGCGACTACGCCAAAACCAAAGCGACAGGCGAAGCCAATATCCTGGAGCATATGCCGGACGCCGTGATCCTGCGCCCGTCCATTGTGTTCGGGCCAGAGGATGATTTCTTCAACCGCTTCGCCGGCATGTCGCGCATGGGTCCCGTCCTGCCGGTGGTCGGTGCCGATACACTGTTTCAGCCTGTCTATGTCGATGATGTCGCCGCTGCCGCTGCGATGGCTGTCGAAGGCAAGGTGGCTGGTGGCATCTACGAGCTGGGTGGGCCCGATGTCCTGAGCTTCCGCGATCTGATGGGGCACATGCTGCGCATCATCCGGCGTCGCCGGCTGGTAGCGAACATTCCGTTCTGGATGGCTTGGGTCATGGGGGCGGGCTTTGGCGTGCTGCAAACGGTGACCTTCGGGATCATCAAGGCGCCGATCACCACTGATCAGGTCAAGAACCTGAAGATCGACAACGTGGTAGCCGACGATGCCAGGGGGTTCGCCGCCTTCGGGATCGAACCTGTGGCGATGGAGGCTGTGCTGCCCGACTATCTCTGGCGTTTCCGCCCATCGGGGCAATATGCCGCGATCAAGGAATCGGCCAAGAACCTGCGTGAAGGCTGATGGAGGGCAACACGACGCTCGTCGCCGCCATTCTGGGGGTCGTCGAAGGACTGACAGAGTTTATTCCGGTCTCATCGACAGCGCACCTTCTGCTGTTGGGCGATGTGCTGGGGTTCGAATCAACCGCCAAGACATTCGAGGTTGTCATCCAGCTGGGTGCCGTCCTTGCCATTCTGTCCGTCTACGCGACGCGGTTGTTCGGCGTCGCGCGGCAGACTCCGCATGACCCGGAAGCCCGTCGTTTTTTCTACGCGGTGATTCTAGCCTGCATCCCTGCGGGTGTTCTGGGTATCGCTTACAACGACTTCATCAAGGAAACCCTGTTCAACAGCCTGAACGCCATTGCAATCGTGCTCATCGTAGGTGGCGTGATCCTGATCTGGCTGGACAGGATGGGCCTGAAGGTGCGGCACGAGGACGCGATGCGCATTCCGCTCGGGACTGCCTTTGTCATCGGTCTTTTCCAGTGTCTGGCCCTGATGCCGGGGTCGTCACGGTCTGGTTCGACGATCGTTGGGGGCATGTTGATGGGTGTCTCCAAGCGGGCGGCGGCAGAATTTTCCTTCTTCCTGACGATGCCCGTCATGTTGGGGGCGACGATGATCGACCTCTACAAGAATTGGGATGTGCTGGATCTGAGCGCCATCTGGCTGATCGCGGTCGGTTTTGCCTGTGCCTTCGTGACCGCCGTCATCGTGGTACGCACGGTTTTGGATTTCATTTCAAAGAATGGCTACACGCCATTCGGCATCTGGCGAATCGCGGTGGGCGTGACGGCACTGATCTATCTGAACATATAGGTCAGCATTAAATACCTATTACTGACGTGCCGCGACATCTTTCCTGCGAGATTGATTAATTTATCGGGTAATATGTCAGTGTTGCTGACTTTTCATTTCCTTTGGGACCTTATAATCAGCACCAAACTGATTTTGACAGCAAGGGGTCTGCGTCATGGCTGAGCAGAAGATGCTGAAATTCACCAAGGTCGGTCGGGATATGCCAGACAAGCGGCCGCCCGATCTGCGGAGCCGGGATTTCCAGGAAATTTATGCAGAATACGCACGGGACAAGGCAGCAGAGCAATCCAGCCGCTGTTCGCAATGCGGCGTGCCCTATTGCCAGTCGCACTGTCCGCTGCACAACAACATCCCCGACTGGCTGCAGCTGACAGCCGAGGGGCGACTGCAGGAAGCCTATGAGCTTTCGCAGGCCACCAACACCTTTCCCGAGATTTGCGGTCGCATCTGCCCGCAGGACCGGTTGTGCGAAGGCAACTGCGTCATCGAACAATCCGGCCATGGCACCGTGACCATCGGCGCGGTCGAAAAGTATCTAACAGACACGGCCTTCGATGAAGGCTGGGTCCGAGCGATCCGCCCCACCGTCGAGCGCACGGAAAGCGTGGGCATCATCGGCGCGGGTCCGGGGGGGCTGGCTGCCGCTGATCGTTTGCGCCGTCAGGGTGTGCAGGTGACCGTCTATGACCGCTACGATCGCGGTGGCGGGCTGATGACCTATGGCATCCCCGGCTTCAAGCTGGAGAAGGACGTGGTCATGAAGCGGATGCAGCAACTGGAGGACGGCGGCGTCGAGTTCCAGCTGAACTGCACCGTGGGTGAAGACATTTCCTTCGATGCCATTCGCGGCAAGCACGACGCGGTCGTCATCGCCACGGGCGTCTACAAGACCCGCGATCTGCCGGACGCTGAGGCCGACGGTATCGTCCGGGCCATCGACTACCTGACGGCCAGCAACCGCAAGAGCTTTGGCGACGACGTCGAGGAATTCGACAACGGCGAATTGAACGCCGACGGCAAGCGCGTCGTGGTGATCGGCGGAGGTGACACGGCGATGGACTGTGTCCGCACGGCTATCCGTCAGGGTGCGAAAAGCGTGAAGTGCCTCTACCGCCGCGACAAGCAGAACATGCCCGGCTCTCAGCGCGAGGTCGCGAATGCCGAAGAAGAGGGCGTCGAATTCATCTGGCTGTCGACTCCGAAGATGTTCGTGGACGATGCCACCAAGATGGACCCCGACACGCCTGCCCCCATTTCGGGGCCTCTGCGCGGGGTCGTCGTCGACAAGATGCGCCTGGGCCAGCCCGATGTAAGCGGGCGTCAAAGTCCCGAAATGATCCAGGGCGCACACTACGTCGAAGAGGCCGACCTTGCCATCAAGGCGCTGGGCTTCGAGCCGGAAGACCTGCCCGCTCTCTGGGGTGTCGAAGGGCTGGAAGTAACGCGTTGGGGCACGGTCAAGGCCGACTTTACCACCGGCAAGACCAGCCTCGAAGGGGTCTATGCCGTGGGTGACATCGTACGTGGCGCATCGTTGGTCGTCTGGGCGATCAAGGACGGACGCGACGCGGCGGATGCCATCTTGGGCTATCTGTCGGACGCCAGTGCCGTCGCCGCAGAATGAGGAGCGAAAGCATGCAGAAATCCACCGCAAGACGCCCCGATCTGGCCTTGCTCACGGGCGGCGCCGTCGCCTTGACGCTTCTGGCCGCGCCAGCTTTCGCGCAGTCTGGACCCAACACATTTACACTGCCGCCGGGGTGCGAGGGCTATCTGACCGTTCAGACCAAATCCTGTTCCGTCGAACACAACTTCATCTGTGCGGACGATCCCGAAGGCTGGAAACAGCGCGTGGCACTGGACGAACGTGGAATCACCTATATCGGTGCAGTCAACGCCGAAGCTGAATGGGTGCAGTCCTTTCATCCACTGTCGGGCCATTCCGAACGGCTGGCGGACAATCCCGCCGATCCGGCGTCGTTCAGTGAACTGATTGCCACTGACTCCGACACTTACGATTTCACGACGCTTTCGGATGAGATCGGCGTCACCCGCTATGTGGGGGCCGATACGCTGACGGGACGCACCGTGACCATCGACGGAGTCGAGCTGGAAGAATCGACCTACGATATCACTGCCTATGACGCGAATGGCACCGAAAAATGGTCCAGCCGTGGTAACGAGTTCATCAACCGGGACTTCGGACACTTCTTTGCCGGAACCGGCACGATCACGACGCCCGACGGCTCTTTTGACAAGGACGACAGTCCGGTCGAGTTCATCTTTCCGGGCGAACCCGGCTTTCTTTCCGCCAATCCCAAGCACGGGTGCGGTGTGACCATGTCCTCCTATAATGGAGAATTCTGATGCGCTACGATGACAATTGGGCAGTCGCCGAAGAAGCCCGTCGCCAGTGGATGGCCGAGCATGGACTTTACAGGTCCGACGACGAACACGCCTCTTGCGGGGTCGGGCTTGTGGTGTCGATCAAGGGTGAACCTTCGCGTGACGTTGTCGAAAAGGGCATCGACGCGCTGAAAGCGGTCTGGCACCGCGGCGCTGTGGATGCCGATGGCAAGACCGGTGATGGCGCAGGCATTCACCTGCAGATTCCGGTCGCCTTTTTCGCGGACCAGATCCGCAGGACCGGTCACGAACCGGACGAAGACAAGCAGATCGCCGTTGGCCAGATCTTTTTGCCGCGCACCGATTTCGGGGCACAGGAACGGTCGCGGACCATCGTCGAATCAGAAGTGCTGCGCATGGGGCACTATATCTATGGCTGGCGTCATGTCCCCGCAGACAACACGGTTCTGGGCGAAAAGGCCAATGCCACTCGCCCCGAGATCGAGCAGATCCTGATCCGCTGCGAAAAGGATATTTCGGAAGAAGAATTCGAGCGCGAGCTCTACATCATCCGCCGCCGGATCGAGAAAGCCGCAACGGCCGACGGTATCGCAGGGTTCTACATCTGCTCGATGTCCACGCGGTCGATCATCTACAAGGGCATGTTCCTTGCCGAGGATGTGGCCAAGTTCTACCCCGATCTGATGGACAGGCGTTTCGAATCCGCCTTCGCCATCTATCACCAGCGGTATTCCACGAACACATTCCCGCAGTGGTCGCTGGCGCAGCCTTTCCGCATGCTGGCCCACAACGGCGAGATCAACACGCTCAAGGGCAATGCCAACTGGATGCGCAGCCACGAGATCCGGATGGCGTCGGGCGCGTTCGGAGAGATGGCCGAGGACATCAAGCCGATCATCCCGGCAGGGGCTTCGGACTCTGCGGCGCTGGATTCGGTCTTCGAGGTGCTGGTGCGCGCGGGCCGCAACGCCCCGATGGCCAAGACGATGATGGTGCCCGAAGCCTGGTCCAAGCAGGAGGTCGAGATGCCTTCGGCGTGGCAGGACATGTATTCCTATTGCAATGCCGTGATGGAACCTTGGGACGGACCCGCCGCGCTGGCGATGACGGATGGGCGTTGGGTCTGCGGCGGTCTGGACCGAAATGGCCTGCGCCCGCTGCGCTATGTCGTGACCGGTGACGGTCTGCTTGTTGCAGGGTCCGAGGTCGGAATGGTGCCGACGGACGAAGCCACGGTCGTGGAAAAGGGTGCGCTTGGACCCGGACAGATGATCGCGGTCGATATGCAGGAAGGCCGCCTGTATCACGACGAAGAGATGAAGGATAAGTTGGCCGCAGCTCAGCCCTTCGGCGACTGGGTCGGCAAGGTCGTGAACCTGAACGAGCGGCTGAAGGACGTGCCCGAAGCGGCGCTTTTTCAAGGCGACGAGTTGCGTCGCCGCCAGGTGGCCGCCGGCTATTCCATCGAAGAACTTGAACAGGTGCTGGCCCCCATGGCCGAGGACGGCAAGGAAATGATCGCGTCGATGGGTGACGATACGCCCTCGGCGGTGCTGTCAAAGACCTATCGTCCTCTGTCGCATTTCTTCCGGCAGAACTTTAGCCAGGTGACCAACCCCGCGATCGACAGCCTGCGCGAAAATCGCGTGATGAGCCTGAAGACCCGGTTCGGCAACCTCAAGAACGTGCTGGACGAGGACAGTTCCCAGACCGAGATTCTGGTGCTCGAATCGCCCTTTGTGGCCAATGCCGAATTTGAAGCGATGGTCGAAGCCTTCGATTCCAACGTCGCCTTCATCGACTGCACCTTCGGAGAGGGTGCCGGCGAATTGCAGCGTGGGCTGGAGCGTATCCGCTCGGAGGCCGAGGATGCGGTGCGGTCCGGTGCGGGGCACCTTGTCCTGACAGACGAACACCAAAGTGCCGACCGTGCCGGCATGCCGATGATCCTTGCCACCAGCGCCGTGCATTCTTGGCTGACGCGCAAGGGCCTGCGGACCTTCTGTTCGATCAACGTCCGCTCGGCGGAATGTGTCGACCCGCATTACTTTGCCGTGCTGATTGGCTGTGGTGCGACCACGGTGAACGCCTATCTGGCGCAGGATTCCATCGCGGACCGTCAGCGGCGCGGGCTGATCGACGGCGAACTGATCGACGCGACGCGGCGCTATCGTGCGGCGATTGACGCGGGTTTGCTCAAGATCATGTCCAAGATGGGTATTTCGGTGCTGTCGTCCTATCGCGGCGGTCTCAACTTCGAGGCCGTGGGGCTGTCCCGTGCGATGGTCGCAGAATACTTCCCCGGCATGCACAGCCGCATTTCGGGTATCGGCGTCAGCGGCATTCAGGCCAAGATCGAGGGTATTCACGCCAAGGGCTGGAAGCAGGGACTGGATATTCTGCCCATCGGTGGCTTCTACAAGGCCCGCCGCTCGGGCGAGAAACACGCTTGGGAAGCGCAGACGATGCACATGCTGCAGGCGGCCTGCAACAAGGCAAGCTATGCCATGTGGCAGCAGTATTCCAAAAGCATCCAGGGCAACCAGCCGATACACCTGCGCGATCTGCTGGCGATCAAGCCGATGGGCAAGGCCATTCCCATCGAAGAGGTCGAAAGCATCACCTCGATCCGGAAGCGGTTCGTGACCCCCGGCATGAGCCTTGGCGCGCTGTCGCCCGAGGCGCACCGGACACTGTCGATTGCGATGAACCGGATCGGTGCAAAGTCGGACAGCGGTGAAGGCGGTGAAAGCCCCGATGACTTCACGCCGGAACCGAACGGCGACAACGCCAGCGCCAAGATCAAGCAGGTCGCGTCCGGTCGCTTTGGCGTCACGGCGGAATATCTGCTGGCCTGCGAAGAGCTCGAGATCAAGGTCGCACAGGGTGCAAAGCCCGGTGAGGGTGGCCAGCTGCCGGGAATGAAGGTCACGGACCTCATTGCCAAGCTGCGCCATTCGACCAAGGGCGTGACACTGATCTCGCCGCCGCCGCACCACGATATCTATTCGATCGAGGATCTGGCGCAACTGATCTACGACCTCAAGCAGATCAACCCGAAGGCCAAGGTGACGGTCAAGTTGGTCGCCTCCTCGGGCGTTGGCACGATTGCTGCGGGTGTCGCCAAGGCGAAGGCCGACATCATCCTGATCTCGGGCCATAACGGCGGCACGGGTGCCTCACCCGGCACGTCCATCAAGTATGCGGGTCTGCCTTGGGAGATGGGCCTGACCGAGGCGCATCAGGTTCTGGCGATGAACAACCTGCGCGAGCGAATCACACTGCGCACGGACGGTGGCCTGCGCACGGGGCGCGATATCGTCATGGCCGCGATGATGGGGGCCGAGGAATACGGCATCGGCACCGCCGCGCTGATCGCGATGGGCTGCATCATGGTGCGGCAGTGCCAGTCCAACACCTGCCCCGTAGGGGTTTGCACACAGGACGACGACCTGCGTGCGCGGTTCAGCGGCAATGCGGACAAGGTTGTGAACCTCATCACCTTCTACGCGACCGAGGTGCGGGAAATCCTTGCCTCGATCGGTGCGCGGTCTCTGGACGAGGTGATCGGTCGTGCGGACCTGCTGACGCAGGTGTCGCGTGGATCTGCGCATCTGGACGATCTGGACCTGAACCCGCTTCTGATCACCGTCGATGGGGCGGAACGCATCCGTTACGACCGTAACCAGCCGCGCAACGCCGTGGATGATACGCTGGACGCCCAGATCGTGGTTGACGCCGAACGCTTCCTGAAAGACCGGGAAAAGATGCAGTTGGACTACGCCGTGCAAAACACGCTGCGGACCATCGGCACGCGCACCAGCGCACATATCGTGATGGCGCACGGGATGCGCAACACCCTGCAACCCGACCATCTGACGGTCAAGCTGCGCGGCTCTGCCGGGCAGTCCCTTGGGGCCTTCGCGGTGCCTGGGCTCAAGCTGGAAGTGTCTGGCGATGCCAACGACTATGTCGGCAAGGGCCTGTCGGGCGGCACGATCGTGGTGCGTCCTCCGATGGTGTCACCACTCAAGGCATCCGAGAACACGATTATCGGCAACACGGTGCTTTACGGTGCGACGAACGGCTATCTTTTCGCCGCCGGTCGCGCGGGAGAGCGGTTTGCCGTCCGTAACTCGGGTGCAAGCGTTGTGATTGAAGGCTGCGGGACCAATGGCTGCGAATACATGACCGGCGGTGTTGCTGTGATTCTGGGTGTTATCGGTGCGAACTTCGGTGCGGGTATGACCGGAGGGATGGCCTACCTTTATGATCCGTCTGGCGAAAGTGCGCCGCTGATCAACATGGAAAGCCTTGTGATCGGGCCCGTGACGGTCGATCATTGGGAAGCCCAGTTGAAGGGCCTGATCGAACGCCATGTGGCCGAAACTGCCAGCCGCAAGGGTCAGGACATCCTTGACCATTGGGACGAGGAACGCGGGCATTTCCTGCAGGTCTGCCCGAAAGAGATGCTGGACAAGCTGACAGTTCCGTTCAGCCACGAGGATCAGGCGATCCCGGCCGAATAGACGCGGCGTGGCCCTTCTGCATAAGCAGAGGGGCCGCTGCCCTACTTGCCCCATTCCCGCTAAAATTCGGCCATAGGCCAGTCACGTCCGCATCAAGTCGGACACTCAACGCGTGGCGAAGCCACCGGGGCAGAGGCGGACTTGGCGATGAACGATCAGCGGATTTCCGCCGCGCGGGGCTGTGTGTAATGCCCAACTGGAATGCGATCTATCTGGGCCGGCACAATTCGATCGATCCTCGGGAAGGCGAACGATCCGATTCACGAAGCTGAAGTGACGATCGAAACCAGCGACGGTGGTGGCTAGAGCGGCGTTCAACCTTCAATCGCTTCGTCTGAACAAGGTCGACGGGCGCGATTGTTCGGGCTTTCAGGCGTCGCGCGAGGTTGGACCTGCGGCTTCTGGCGGCATAAACCGCCAGTGGGGGCATCGGCATGTCCAAGGCATCTTGACGCGGCGCGGGTCAGCGGCAAGGAAGGCCCATGGCGAAGAGACAACGCACGAAAAAGGCCCCGTCGGAGGCCGTAGAGCGCCGTAAAGGTGTCCTGCCGCGTCTTCGCAGATGGTTTTTTCGCGGAGCAATATTCGTGGTGATTTTTCCGGTTCTGATGACCCTCGTCTATGCGGTGATCAACCCGCCGACGACACCCTACATCCTTTCCGAAGGCTGGCATCTTGGGGGCATAGAGCGTGAGTGGGTGGATATCGACGAGATCGCGCCGGTGATGGCCCGCAGTGCGGTCGCAGCAGAGGATGCGGATTTCTGCGTTCACTGGGGCATCGACGTTACTGCGATCCGGGCTGCCATTGACGAGGGGTCGCAGCGCGGCGGGTCGACGATCAGCCAGCAGGTCGTCAAGAACGTCTATCTTTGGCAAGGACGGTCTTACGTCCGCAAGGTGGCAGAGGCGCTGTGGACGCCGCTGACCGAGGTGGTTTGGTCCAAGCGGCGCATTCTCGAGCTATACCTGAACGTGGCCGAGTTTGACGCAGGTGTCTTCGGCGTTCAGGCTGCAGCGCAGCATTATTTTGGCGTGGATGCCGCTGATCTGTCGGTGCGGCAGGCGGCGCAACTGGCGGCGGTGCTGCCCTCGCCTAAGACGCGTTCGGCCTCGGACCCGACGGCGGACCTGAGGCGGCGGGCGGACCGGATCGTGGACGGGGCCGCGACGATCGCGGCTGACGGCAGGGCGGCCTGTTTCGGCGGTTGATCTGACCTGCGCGCTGCGGCATTGAAGGTCTACCCCTTTCAGGACCCTTATGATGAACCGTCTCTACCATTATCCCCTTTCCCCGTTTTCGCGCAAAGTCCGGCTTTGTCTTGCCGAGAAGAAGATCGAGGTCGAACTGGTCGAAGAACGGTACTGGGAGCAGGATCCCGATTTCCTGCGCCGCAACCCTGCGGGCAAGGTGCCGGTTCTGAAGATGGGGAACCGCACAATGGCCGACAGCACGGCGATCTGCGAATACCTCGAAGATTGCTATCCCAGCCCGCCGCTTCTGCCGTCCAGCGCCGAATCCCGCTACGAAGTGCGACGTCTGGTGGGGTGGTTCGACGACAAGTTCTACCACGAGGTGACCAGCAAGCTTCTTGGCGAACGCGTGTTTCGCAAGGTGATGGGCACAGGCTATCCCGACAGTGCCAACGTCAAGTCGGGTGCGCGGGCGATCAAGGCGCATCTGACCTATATCGAGCAGCTTCTGGATCAGCGGCGCTGGCTGGCGGGCAACGAGATGAGCCTTGCCGACTTTTCCGCTGCCGCGCAGCTATCCTGTCTGGATTACATTTCGGACGTGGACTGGAATTCCTTTGCGGTGCTCAAGGATTGGTATGCCAAGCTGAAATCGCGACCCGCTTTCCGGTCGCTTCTGGCCGATCAGGTGCCGGGATTCCCGCAGCCCCGTCAATATGCCGATCTTGATTTTTAGGCTGCGCGGGCCCGCCCGCCCACCCCTTTCGGGGGCTTTGCCCCCCGGCCTTCGGCCGTCCCCCAGAGTTTTTGGGCCGAGATGAAGGGGAAGCTGAAAGACCGGTTGCGGGATTTCGCTCTTGAAGCTGGGTTCGTCAAGATGGGCATCTGTCGGCCCGACGCCATTCCCGAGGCACCCGAGCGTTTGAAGACCTTTCTGGAAGAGGGGCGTCACGGGGATATGGGCTGGATGGAGCAGCGGACCCATTGGCGGGGCGATCCATCGGCGCTTTGGCCTGAAGCGCGGTCGGTGGTGATGCTGGCCGAGAGCTATTCGCCCGACGTCGATCCGCTGGAAATCTTGCAGGAACGGAAGCGTGCGGCGATTTCGGTTTATGCGCAGGGCCGCGACTATCATGACGTGGTCAAGAAGCGGCTGAAGCGGGTCGGGCGCTGGCTGTTGGAACAGGCCCCGGACGAGGCGATCAAGGTCTTCGTGGATACGGCTCCGGTGATGGAGAAGCCCCTGGCACAGGCGGCGGGTCTTGGATGGCAAGGCAAGCATACCAACCTTCTGGGGCGTGAACTGGGGAATTGGGTCTTTCTGGGGGCGATCTTTACCACCATCGAGCTTGAACCGGATCAAGCCGAGGCAGAGCATTGCGGGTCGTGCCGTGCCTGTCTGGACATTTGTCCGACAGACGCCTTTCCTGCGCCTTTCCAGCTGGATGCGCGGCGTTGCATTTCCTATCTCACGATCGAATACGGTGGGCCGGTGCCAGAGGAATTGCGCGGCAAGATGGGCAATCGCATCTACGGATGTGACGATTGTCTGGCCGTCTGCCCCTGGAACAAGTTCGCGGTTGCCGCCCGCGATCAGCGGTTGTCGGCGCGGGATGACTTGCGCGCGCCCGAGCTGGCGGATCTGGCGGGGCTGGACGATGCCGGATTTCGTGCGCGGTTTTCCGGGTCTCCCATCAAGCGAATCGGGCGCAACCGGTTCGTCCGAAACGTGCTCTATGCCATCGGGAACAGTGGTCAGCCGGAGCTTGCGCCGGTGGCGCAGTCACTGTGCGATGATCCCGATCCTGTCGTTGCCGACGCGGCGCGGTGGGCTGTCGGGCGGCTGGTGCCGGGCTGACCGCCTCGCGTGGAACTCTCGTTCTTGTTCGTGGTTAGGTCTTTTAAAGGAGTTACCCATGAAAAAGACATTGATCGCCGTCGCTGCCGCCTTTCCCTTTGCCGCCGGGGCACAGGTAGAGCAGGGACCGCCAAGCGCCAATTTTGAGCCTGCCTTTGAAAACCAGACCCGCGCACCCGCGCTTGATGGGCCGGAGGTGAGCTATGAGCTGGTCACTGACGGGCTGTCGGCCCCCTGGGGGATTGCGGAGCTGCCTGGCGGCGCCTTTCTGGTTACCGAGAGGCCCGGTCGGCTGCGCATGATGCAGGCAGACGGCACGCTATCGAGTCCGATCGCAGGCACGCCGGAGGTTGCCGCCATCGACCAGGGCGGGCTGCTGGACGTAGCAGTCGACGACGACTTTGCTGCAAACCGTGAGGTCTGGTTGACCTATGCCAAGGAAATTCCGGGTGGCTATGTCACCGCTGCGGGTTATGGCATCCTGTCGGAGGATGGCTCTGAATTGACCGACTGGACCGAGATTTTCGAACAGGCTCCTGCATCCAGCGTGGCAAAGCACTTTGGCAGCCGGATCGCGTTTGAACCCGGCACGGGCAACGTGATCATCACCACCGGTGAACACTCGGCACCTTCGGAACGCGTCAAGGCACAGGATCTGGAAACCCACTACGGCAAGGTCATCCGTGTCGACCGGTCAGGTGTAGCGCCATCGGACAACCCCTTTGTCGGTGAAGCCGGACTGGATGGAATCTGGAGCTACGGTCACCGCAATATTCAAAGCGCTGCAATTGACGAGGATGGCACGCTCTGGACGGTCGAGCATGGTCCTGCGGGGGGTGACGAACTGAACCAGACGGAAGCCGGACTCAACTACGGGTGGCCCGTGATTTCCTACGGCGTCAATTACAACGGCAACCCGATCGGCAGCGGCGAGGCCGTGCAGGAGGGGATGGAACAGCCTGTCTACTATTGGGATCCGGTGATTGCGCCGGGTGGCATGGACTTTTATTCCGGCGACGTCTTTCCCGAATACGAGGGCGATCTGCTGATTGGCGGTCTTGTCGCCTCTGCGGTGGTGCGTCTGTCGCTGGAGGACGGTCTGGTGACCGGTGAGGAAAGGCTGGCCCCCGGTGTCGGTCGTGTCCGGGATGTTGAAGTGACGTCGAACGGCGAAGTTATGGTGCTGATCGATGCAGGCGAACCCGATGGTGCTGTCATGCGGCTCGTGCGCGGGGAATGAGCCTCACGCCGTGGCTTGCGCGGCGAGCCCTACAGGTGAAACGTTGGATCGAAAGGGTTTTCCCCGGCCCGACGGTCGCCAAGTTCATCGAGCCCTACATGGGATATGCGACATCAGAGCACCTGATCCTGCGGGGTCGGGTGCTTGGAAGTGTTCGGTCGGAAAAGGCCTCCCACTCAACGTCACGTCGCGCCAATGCCCTCAGCATGCTGCGCACGTTCCTCACGGACGAGGTTGCGGATGCCGAGGTCGTTGCGGGTGGCGTTACGGCCCGGACAGACGAAGAGGGTTATTTCACCCTGCTTTTGCCACGTGACACGGCCCTGACAGGTAGAGGCGTGACTGTTTCGTCAGGGGATGCGACAGCCGAGTGTCGCGTCGCCATACCCGGCCCCGATGCGCGTTTCATGGTAGTCTCGGACATTGACGACACCGTCATGAAGACAGGTGCCTATTCCATGATCAAGAACCTCTGGACGTCCTTTACGGGCCATCCGACAACGCGCCATGTCTTTCCTGATGCGGTCGAACTGATGGATTTTTTGCATGATGATGGACGCAACCCTGTCTACTACGTCTCGTCTTCACCTTGGAACTTCTATCCGTTTCTGAGGACGGTCTTTCAACTGCACGATCTGCCGGATGCGCCGATGTTTCTGCGCGACTACGGGATCAGCGAGACGCAGTTGATTGCAGGATCGCATGGTGACCACAAGGGCAGTGCGATCGATACGCTGGCTGCGGCGCACCCCGATCTGCCGATGATCCTGATCGGGGATACCGGTCAGCATGATGCGCAGGTCTATGCAGATGCGGCAGAGCGGATGCCGGGGCGGGTTGCCCATGTGATCCTGCACGAGCCTCGCAGCGGGGCCTTGCTGTCCGATCAGGTGGATGTTGACCGGTTGGTCGCCTTGGGAGTGCCGGTTTATGTGCGTGACAGCTACGGGCAGGCGATTGACGCCATGCGCAAGATCTATTTTCAGGCAGGCCGCACTTCGCCTTGATCCCGCAGGGGACGGGCGTAGTGTGCCGCCATGAATCCCCTGCGCGGTATCCTTCTCAAAGTCATGTCGGTGACCGTCTTCATGGCGATGGCGTCGCTGATCAAGGCGGCGTCCGACGTCGTGCCGCCCGGACAGGCTGTCTTCTTCCGATCCTTCTTTGCGCTGCCGATCATCTTCGGCTGGTTGGCGATGCGGGGTGAGTTGCGCCACGGCTGGAAGACCGACAACCCGATCGGCCATTTCTGGCGCGGTCTGGTCGGGGTCAGCGCGATGGGGTTGGGGTTCACCGGCTTGGGTCTTTTGCCGCTGCCCGAGGTGACGGCGATCGGATACGCCGCACCGCTGCTGGTGGTGGTTTTCGCCTCGATGTTCCTGAACGAAAAGGTTGGCATCTACCGTCTGTCGGCCGTCGGACTGGGAATGATAGGTGTGCTGATCGTGCTGTCGCCGCGCCTGTCGGTCGGCGCGTCGCTGTCCACGGGCGAGACCCTGGGCGCCGTCGTCGTGCTGATGGGCGCGGTCTTTGCAGCGCTGGCACAGGTTTTCGTTCGCAAGCTGGTGCAGACCGAAGGCACCGCGCCCATCGTGTTCTGGTTCACCGTGACCTCGACCCTTCTGTCGCTTTGCACGCTGCCCTGGGGCTGGGTCTGGCCGGGGTGGGGTGTAGGTGCGATGCTGGTTCTGGCGGGGCTTTTCGGTGGGATTGGTCAGATTTTCCTGACGGCAAGCTATCGCTATGCCGATGCCTCGCTTGTCGCGCCCTTTGACTATACCTCGATGATCCTTGCACTTGCGGTCGGCTACTTTGTCTTTTCCGAAGTTCCGACCGGTCCCATGCTGATTGGCGCGACCATCGTGATCGCTGCCGGTGTGATGATCATCTGGCGCGAAAGATACCTTGGGATCGAGCGGGCAAAGCAGCGCCGCGCGATGGGGCATCTGGGCGGCAAGTGACCGGTCAGGCGGTTTCCGGCATCTTGACCTCGGCGCGCACCTGGCCCCAGGTGATAAGAGCGAAGACCATCGTGCCGCCGACGACGTTCCCGGCCAGCACCGGAAGCCAGAAGCCGAAGATGGCGTAGGAAATCCCCATGTCGCCGGTCAGCAGAAGATAGGCCATCTCGACCGTACCGGCGATGATGTGGGTAAAGCCGCCCGCGGCGATGAGCCAGGTCATGATGATGATCAACAGAAAATTGCCGGAAGCCCCCGATGCCATCATCCAGACCAGTGCTGCAATCAACAGGCCCGCTGGAATGGCCTTGCAGAACCCGACCCATGCACCGTGCTCGGTCGCGCGGATTGAAATGGTGCGAACATGCTCCAGAACGCCGGGGTCGAAGGCTGGAATATAGGCCAGAAAGAACGCCGCGATGAAGCAGCCGATGACGTTGGCGCAGATTACGATGGCCCACAGTCGGGCGATGCTCCACATCTTGTCGACCGAGGGTTTGGCCAGGAACGGCAGCACGGTGGTAATGGTGTTTTCCGTGAAAAGTTGCATTCGGCCGACGATCACGATCAGGAACCCGAACGTGTAACCAATGCTCTCGACCAGAAACAGCCAGTCGCTGGCAGGCAGGCCCTCGGCGAAAATCGCCTCGCCGATGACCGACAGGCTGATACAGATGCCCGCTGCTATTCCCGACCAGAAAAGCGATTTGTTCGGGCGACGCAGTTCGTCTTCCCCTTCATGGCGGACAACGTGGTAAACCATCTTGGCCGACAGGTGAGAGGCGACGTCGACGGCCTCCTGCTCCTTTTCCTCTTCGTCCAGTTCGTGATGGTCGGCCTGACGTCCGGCCCGTGGGTCTTCTTCGCGCGGGACCGCGGTGCGGATCGGGTCGTCGTTGTCCTGGGGTGTCATCGTGTTCACTTTCGTTTCACGGGAAAGTGGTGCGGGACAGGTGCGGGTCAATGCGGCGTCACCGCTTGGCGTTCTGTTGCCGGTGGCAAAACGAACGATGCAATTTCCGCATTTTTATGCTATGGTTCCCGCTCAGAACCATCTCAGACAAGGAGGAAACGACGATGTCGAAACATCCACTGGACCATTCTGGCGAAAATGTTCGCGTTGGTCGCATCCCCCGCTTTTTGATGATCGCGCGACGCAAGTCGGGCGAGGATCGTGGGCACGTGATGGGTCACGCTTTCAGATCAGGTGGTGGCGGGCTTTGCGCCGGGGTCGCTTACCTGCATCGTGGCCGGCGGGACCGGTCGTTGAACCGGCCCGCCCCATAACCGCGTTCAGCTTCGAACCAGCGTTTCGTAGCTTTCGGCCACGTCAAGCGCCAGTGCGCCGACCTCGAAATTGTAATCACCGATCTGGCCGACGGGGGTGACCTCGGCGGCCGTTCCGGTCAGCCAGCACTGCTCGAAGCCTTCCAGCTCTTCCGGCATGATGTGGCGTTCGTGGACGGTAACGCCCTTTTCCCTGAGCATTTTCACGACGGTCTGACGGGTCAGGCCATTGAGGAAGCAATCGGGCAGCGGGGTGTGAACCTCGCCGTCCTTGACGAAGAAAAGGTTCGCACCGGTGCATTCCGCAACGTAGCCGCGATAGTCGAACATCAGCGCGTCGGAACAGCCTTTCGCTTCGGCGTCGTGCTTGGACATGGTCGCGATCATGTAAAGTCCGGCGGCCTTGGCATCGTGCGGGATCGTCTCGGGTGACGGTCGCTTCCACTTGGCGATGTCAAGCTTCGCGCCCTTGGTCTTGGCGTCGCCGTAGTAACTGCCCCAGGTCCAGGCCGCGATAGCGGTGCGGACGGGGTTCCGGCGCGAGGCCACACCCATGTCCTCGCCCACACCGCGCCATGCAAAGGCGCGAACGTAAGCGTCGGTCAGGCCGTTGGCGTCCAACACTTCCCGCTTTGCGGCCATCAGTTCGTCTACCGTGTAGGGGATCTCGAAATCGAGCCGACCTGCAGAAAAGTGCAGCCGTTCGGTGTGTTCGCGGTCCAGAAATATCTTGCCGTTGTAGCAGCGTTCGCCCTCGAATACCGATGACGCATAGTGCAACCCGTGGGTCAGCACATGGACATTGGCATCCCGCCATTCGACCAGCTTGCCATCAAGCCAGATTTTTCCGTCACGATCGTCATAAGAGCCGAGCATTGCGTCCCCTCCCGAAGTTTTTCGAATATTTCTCAATTAGGTCCGCTTTGGACACAAAGTTGCGTTATTTCGCAGAATCGCTACCAATCACGTCTTGGAATGTCAACAACGCTGACTTATTCTGACCGCAAGAAAACCAAAGGAGACACCGATGGCGCAAGGACCGATATCGCCAAGCGGGCAGTCGCTGCTGTTCCTGACGGACGAACAATTGCGCAAGGGATCAGAGGCGATGTTCTTTGCCTATCGCGGCTTCACCCGTGATCCCGACCGTATCCTTGCCGAGAAAGGATATGGCCGTGCACATCATCGGGCGATCCATTTCATTCACCGCGCACCCGGCACGACGGTGAACAATCTGCTGTCAATTCTTGGTGTTACAAAACAATCGCTCAATCGTGTGTTGCGGACCTTGATCTACGACGGTTTGGTGACGCAGCGTGTGGGTGCGACGGATCGTCGCGAACGGCAGTTACACCTGACCGGGGAAGGTGCCTCCCTTGAACGCGCCCTGTCGGACGCCCAGCGCGACCGGATGCGTCAGGCCTACCGCAAGGCGGGGCCTGATGCGGTCGCAGGGTTCAGGCAAGTGCTGGAAGCGATGATGGACGACGAGATGAAGCATTACTACGACGCGCTCAAGGACCGGCCTGATGCAGGCTGAAGACGCGCATCTTCTGATCGTCGACGACGATGAACGCATCCGGGGGTTGCTGCAAAAGTTCCTGATCCGCTCGGGGTATCTGGTTTCCACGGCCCGGGACTCGGCCCATGCACGGCGCATTCTGGCGGGGCTGGATTTCGACCTGATCGTTCTCGACGTGATGATGCCCGGCGAGGACGGCATGAGCCTCTGCGCCGATCTGCGCCGGTCGCGCGATACGCCGATCCTGCTGCTGACGGCACGGGGCGAAACCGAGGACCGGATCAAGGGCTTTGAGGCCGGGGCGGACGACTATCTGGCCAAGCCGTTCGAGCCCAAGGAACTGCTGCTGCGGATCAATGCGATCCTGCGCCGCATCCCCATGGACGAACCTGCCATCATCGCACCCAAGGTGCTGCAGCTCGGGCCGATCCGCTACGACATCGTGCGGGCCGAAATGTCGGATGGTGATGACGCGGTGCGGCTGACTGCGACTGAAAGCCAGTTGATGCGCATTTTCTCGACCCGCCCGGGCGAAGCCGTCAGTCGCGCGACCCTTGTCGAGGAACTCAGCCGGTCGGGCGGTCAGACGCAGGAACGGGCGGTGGATGTTCAGATCACGCGGTTGCGCCGCAAGATCGAGACGGACCCAAAGCAGCCGCGCTACCTGCAGACCGTGCGTGGCGAAGGCTACATGCTCAAGCCGGACTAGATCGGGCCTTGGGTGTGTGCATCTAGGGTTGAAGTTTCGTGTCCGCGCTGGCCTTTTGAGCGTATGACAACTGCCCTGATTACACACCCCGACTGCTACGATCACGTGACACCCCCCGGCCACCCCGAACAGGTGGCGCGGCTGGACGCCGTTCTGGGCGCGCTTGAAGGCATGGACCTGATGCGGCTTGCGGCCCCGCTGGGTGCCGAGGACGACATCCTGCGGTGTCACCCCAAAAGTCACATTGATGCGCTTCGGCAGGCCGTGCCGGACAGCGGCTGGCGGTCGCTTGATGCGGATACGCACATGTCCGCCGGGTCGCTTGCGGCTGCGTTTCGTGGCGTGGGCGGGGCCGTGCGGGCCGTTGATGCGGTGCTGGGCGGCGAGGCGCGAAACGCCTTCGTCGCGATGCGCCCGCCGGGTCACCACGCAGAGCGTGAAACCGCGATGGGCTTCTGTTTCTTTGGAAACGTGGCGATTGCGGCGAAACATGCGCTGGAGCATCACGGGCTGTCCCGCATCGCCATCGTGGATTTCGACGTGCATCACGGCAACGGCACGCAGGATCTGGTCGAGGACGACCCCCGCATCCTGTTCTGTTCGACCCACCAGTCGCCGCTTTTCCCGGGCACCGGTGAGGCCCATGAAACGGGCGTGGGCAACGTATTGAACGTGCCCTTGCCGGAAGGCACGGGGTCCAGGGGCTTTCGCGCGGCGATGGACCGGCAGGTTCTGCCGTCCGTCGATGCGTTCGCGCCGGAATTGCTGCTGATCTCGGCGGGCTTCGACGCCCATGCCGCCGATCCATTGGCCGGCATGGAACTGACGACCGAGGATTTCGCGTGGGTCACCGGAAAACTCTGCGATCTGGCCGACAATCACTGCGCGGGGCGCGTGGTATCCTGTCTCGAAGGTGGTTATGATCTCGAGGCTTTGGGTGCCTCTGCGGCGGCCCATGTGACAGTTTTGAAGGAGCGTGCGCAATGAGCGAGACACCGGTGGCCGACATGTCGTTCGAAGATGCGATCAAAGAGTTGGAGCGCGTCGTGACCCAGCTTGACCGTGGCGATGTGGCGCTGGATGAAAGCATCGCGCTTTACGAACGCGGCGCGGCGCTCAAGGCGCGCTGCGAGGCCAAGCTGAAAGAGGCCGAGGAAAAGGTCGCCAAGCTGACGCTGGATCAGGACGGACAGCCGACGGGGACCGTTCCGCTGGATGAGTGACTTGTTTCACGAAAGGCTGACCGCAGCGCAGGACACTGTCGCCGCAGGGATGCGCGATGCGCTGTCGGGGCGTCTTGGCGTTCTGCCCGAAGCGATGCTCTATGCGATAGAAGGTGGGAAATGCCTGCGGGCCTTTCTGGCGCTCGAATCCGCGCGGTTGCACGGGGTAGACGGTCGCGCGGCGGCTCTCGCCATCGAGGCTGTGCATGCCTACAGCCTGATCCACGACGATCTGCCCTGCATGGACGACGATGACTTGCGGCGGGGCAAGCCCACGGTTCATCGCAAGTGGGACGAGACCATCGCGATCCTTGCAGGAGATGCGCTGAACACGCTGGCGTTCGAATTGCTGGCCAATGGTGACGCGCTGCCCTTGGTCGGACCGCTTGCACGGGCTGCCGGCACCGAAGGCATGATCGGCGGGCAGATGATGGACATTGCCGCCGAAACCGCAGACACACCGCTTGACCTTGCCCGGATCACGGCGCTGCAGGCCGGAAAGACCGGCGCGCTGGTCACTTGGTCGGCGCTTGTGGGGCCAAGGCTGGCCAAGGCGGATCAAGCGGCGCTGCACGCCTATGGCGACGCGCTTGGGCTGGCCTTTCAGATCGCGGATGACCTGCTGGATGTCGAAGGTGACGCGGACGCAGTGGGCAAGGCGGTGCGCAAGGATGCCAAGGCAGGCAAGGCGACCTTCGTGTCGCTGATGGGGCTGGAAATGGCCCGCGCACGGGCCGATGCGCTGGTCACCGAAGCCTGTGATGCGCTGGCGCCCTATGGTGCGGCTGCTGACCCATTGCGCGACGCCGCCCGTTTCGTGGTGACCCGCAACCGCTAGGTCTGGTTTTCCAGCCGCCTTTCGATCGCTTCCAGCTTTGCCAGAACCTCGTCTCGGTAGGCGTCGGTCGCAGCGATTTCTTCTGCGGAATGTGCTTCCTGCATGGAGTTGACGATCAGACCGACCAACAGGTTCACGACAGCAAAGGTCGTCACCAGAATGAACGGGACGAAGAAAGCCCAAGCGTAGGGGTAGACCTCCATGACCGGACGGACGATGCCCATCGACCAGCTTTCCAGCGTCATGATCTGGAACAGCGAATAGGCCGAAGCCCCAAGATCGCCGAACCATTCCGGAAAGGTGGCTCCGAAAAGTTTCGTTGCCATGACCGATCCGATGTAGAACATGATCCCCATCAGCAGGAACACCGACCCCATGCCGGGAAGTGCGGTGATGAAGCCTTCGACCACCCGCCGCAGAGAGGGTGCGACCGATATCACGCGCAGCACCCGCAGGATGCGCAGGGCCCGCAGCACCGACATGCCGTTGCTGCCGGGGATCAGGGCGATGCCGACGATCACGAAGTCGAAGATGTTCCATCCATTGCGGAAGAACGACAGCCGCTGGGCAAAAAGCTTGAGCCCGATTTCAACGACGAAGACGGTCAGGCAGGCAAGGTCCAGGGCGATGATCAGCGGACCCGCGACGGCCATGACAGACGCCGAGGTTTCAAGCCCCAGAAGGACCGCGTTGAAGATGATGACGCCGATGATGCCCCAGCGGACAGCCGGTTGATCGAGAAAGTCGCTGATGGCTTGGCGCATGATCTGTCCCTTGGTTTGCGCGTTCAGGTAAGCGCGCCACAGGGATGACGCAAGGTTTGTCCTTTTCCATGCCACCCGCCCACGTCAATCTGGCGGCAGGAGGGCCGGTCATGGTCAGGATGTATCGCTGGATCGTGTTTTTGTCGGCTGCGGGCTATTGTCTGCGCACGGTGATATTCAGTGATTTCGCACCCTTTGGCGGGCCGTTCCGATTTCTGACAATCTGGGCGTTGTTCATGTCGTTCGTCTGTGCCAGCCGGATGATCGCGCGGGAAGAGGGGCGCACCGACCGGCGCTGGGACGGGCTGGTTTCAGCGACGGCGGTGGTGAACGCGATGGTGGTCGGGCTGTATTGGCGGCTCAACCTTGATGACGCCACCAGCGTCACGCCAGACGGACAGCTGTCCGCGACCTATCTGGAACTTTACCTGCACGGACTGGGACCGGCGCTGCAATGGATAGACGCCACCTTCATTCACCGCAGTTTCCGGCGGCTGGGGGCAGCGGCGCTTTGGCTGACAGGGGTCATCGGGGCCTATGTCCTCTGGGCCGAAACCCTGGTGCAGCGGTTCAACGAAAGCCCCTTGGGCAGCGTGACAAGCGGGCTGCCCTATCCGTTTCTCAACAATCTCGGGGGTGGCGACCGGGCGATGTTCTATGCGGGAAACATCGTGACGGCCTTCGTCGTGCTGGCGGTCTTTGCCGGTGTGGCCCGGGCCGTCAGGCGGTGGCTTCCAGCGCCGCCAGCGCCTGCAAGCCTGCGCGATAGTCGGGATAGCGCAGGTTGACCCCCAGCTCGTCCTTGATCCGGTCGTTCCGCACCTTCTTGCTTTCGGCGTAAAAGCTGCGGGCCATCGGGGTCAGGTCCGCATCTTCGAAGGCCACGGCTTCGGGCACTGGCAAGCCCAGAATCTCGGCGGCATAGGCGATCACGTCCTGCGGTGGGGCGGGGTCATCGTCGCAGACATTGTAGGCGGCACCCGGATTGGGCCGCTTGATCGACGCGGCCAGCACCTGTGCGATGTCCTCGACATGGGTGCGCGAAAACACCTGCCCTTCCTTCACGATCCGCCGTGCCGTGCCTGCGCGAACTTTGGAAAACGGGCCGCGTCCGGGGCCGTAGATGCCGGCAAGCCGAAAGACATGAAGCGGCAAACCGGCAATGGATTGCCATGCTGCTTCGGCCTGAACCCGTGCCCGTCCGCGCTTGGTCGCGGGGGACAGCGGGGTATCCTCGTCCACCCAATCTCCGTCGTGGTCGCCGTAGACGCCGGTGGTCGACAGGTAGCCCACCCATTCGAAGGTGCCCGCCCTTTTGGCGATCTCGCCGCCCAGGTCCTGCAGCACCGGATCGCCCGTGTCATCGGGGGCCGCCGAGATCAGCAGGTGAGTGGCCGCGTCGAGCGCCGGGATCATGTCGGCTCCGGGCCAGATCCGAGGCTCGACACCGCGCGCCATCATGGCGGTCGCGCGGTCTTCGGACCGCGTGGTGCCGATGATGCGCCAATCGTCGCCCAGAAGCGGCTCGAGCGCCTGCGCCGAATAGCCGTGGCCAAAAGAGAGGAGTGTCTTGGTCATGGCGTGGATGTAGGGGTCCGACGTGTGCAAGGCAATCGGAGAGACCTGTTCAGACCCGCCGAAAAGGCATTGCGAATGGCCGATCACACTTTAAGCTGGCCCCATGACAAAAAGACGCGGCCTTGATTTCGCCTTTGCGGTGGCGTCCACGGACGACGTCAAGGTGCTTTATGCCAATTGGGCCAGCACCTATGACGCAGGCTTTGGACAAGCGCAGGGATACCAGATCCCGCGCGAGGTGGTTCATGCGTTTCTGGGGGCGGGCGGCATGGGTCCGGTTCTGGATGTCGGGGCGGGCACCGGACTTGTCGGCGAGGGCCTGAAGGCGACGGGGATCGGACCTGTCGATGCGCTGGATCTGTCGCGGGACATGATCGAAGTGGCACGGGTCAAGGACGTCTATCGCAGCCTGATCGTGGGCGACCTGCTGGCGGACGGGATTCTGCCGGCAAAGACCTATTCGGGTGTCGTCAGCGCGGGCACCTTCACGCTGGGACACGTCGGGCCAGAAGGGCTGGACCCGCTGCTGGCGACGGCGGTGTCAGGCGCGCTTATTGTCATTTCCGTGAATGAACAGCACTATGTGGCGGCGGATTTCGCGGCAGCGATCGAACGCCTGTCGCCGCAGATCACCGACCGAAGCGACAGGATGGTCCGCATATTCGATGACCGCGCAGAGGCCGCGCATAGGGACGACCTTGCGCGGCTTTTGACCTTTCGCAAGGTCTAGGCGGCGTAGTTCGCACCTTCCTCGTCGAGGATCGCCTTGAGTTCCGCAAGATGCCGGGCGTCCTGTTCAGGGTAGCCTTCCACTTCGCTCGCCGTCTTCTCGGCGATCTCGTCGCTCAGCACCCGCAGTTCACGTCCGGTCTGCAGCGCGCGGATGTAGGTTTCGGCCGCACGCTCGAAATAGAACAGCCGGTTGAAGGTGTCCGCGACGGTCGCGCCGATCACGAGCACGCCATGGTTGCCCATCACCAGCACCTTCTTTCTGGGGTCGGTGAACAGGGCGGCGCAGCGTTCGCCTTCGTCCTCGAAGGCCAGCCCGCCATAATTTTCGTCCACGATCACGCGGTCGTAGAATGTCGCGCAATTCTGGTCGATGGGCGGCAGGGTGCTGTCCTTGAGCGTGGCCAGAACGGTCGCATGGATCGAATGCACGTGCATCGCGCAGCGCGCGTGTGGCACGTGCCGGTGGATGCCGCCGTGCAGGCCCCATGCGGTCGGGTCGGGGGCGTTCGGGCCGGACAGGGTGTCGGGGTCGTTCGCGTCGATCTCGAGCATGTCGCTGGCCTTGATCCGTGCGAAATGCATCTGGTTGGGGTTCATCAGGAACCGCGTGGCCTCGTCATTGATGGCGAGGCTGAAGTGGTTCGCCACGCCTTCGTGCATGTTCAGCCTGGCGGTCCAGCGGAACGCGGCGGCGAGGTCCACGCGCTCGGCCCAGTTGGTCAGATTTGCTCGGGGTGCATTCATGGGTGTCTCCGGTCTGGCATGACGCCGGTTGGGGTGAAATAACGATCACGACTATGCAGGAGATTATCATGAGCCGCAAAATCTGTCTCGTCGGGATCGGCAAGATCGCGCAAGATCAACACGTGCCGTCGATCGCGGCAAGCCCCGACTGGGAACTGGCCGCGACGGTCAGCCGGGCGGGATCGGTCAGCGGGGTGCGGGCCTTCGACGACTTCGATGCTTTCTTGAAGGAATGCCCCGACATCGATGTCGTGTCGCTTTGCCTGCCGCCGGTGCCGCGCTTCGACTACGCCGCGCGCGCCATTGCGGCAGGACGGCATGTGATGCTGGAAAAGCCGCCCGGAGCGACACTGGCCGAAGTGCAAGGGCTGGACGCCTTGGCGCGCAAGGCTGGGGTGACGCTGTTCGCAAGCTGGCACAGCCGGATGGCGAAGGGCGTCGGCGCTGCGAAAGCCTTTCTGGCAGACAAGACCGTTACCCGGGGGCATATCGACTGGCGCGAAAACGTGCGCCAATGGCATCCCGGTCAGGACTGGGTATTCGAACCTGGCGGCATGGGCGTTTTCGACCCGGGCAGCAACGCGCTTTCGATCCTGACCGAGGTGCTGCCGGATCCGGTGCATCTGACCGGTGCGGAACTGGGCGTGCCGGGCAATCGCCAGACGCCGATCCATGCGGAGCTGACTTTTACCGGCGGGATCACAGCCACCTTCGACTGGCTGAAGGAGGGCGAGCAGCTGTGGGAAATGACGCTGGAGGCCGGGGCCGACCGCGTTCACCTGACCGAAGGTGGAAACGCCTGCACGATCAACGGCACAGGGGCTGCGCTGACTGAGCTGGACGAATACCCCGCCCTCTATGCCTATATGACAGGCTTGCTGGATCGCGGCGCCTCAGATGTCGATCTATCGCCGATGGTGCACGTGTCGGATGCGATGACGCTGGGGCGGCGGGTGAACGTCGCGGACTTCGCGTTTTGAGGCGAGGCCGCAGGGGGCTCTGCCCCCGTCCTGTGGACTCCCCCGGAGTTTTCGGGCCGAGATGAAGGGGTCGGGGAGCGTTTTCACAGCGCCTAAAATTTACCATTTGATAAAAAATGAAGTTGTGGCAGTCTGATTCGGGACCAAGACAGGGAATTGCCATGACCAGCCCTTCGACACCCGGCATCGTTCCGGGCCGTTTGCCCGCCGACGCGATTGCGGAGAATTTCGACGACCTGCACGCACCACTTGCACCGCACGAGGTGCAGGTGGCGGCGGACCGCTGCTATTTCTGCTATGATGCGCCTTGTGTGACGGCCTGTCCGACCGAGATCGATATACCGTTGTTCATCCGCCAGATCGCGACAGGAACGTCGGAGGCCGCGGCGCGGACGATCTTCAATCAGAACATCCTTGGCGGCATGTGCGCGCGGGTCTGCCCCACGGAGACGCTGTGCGAAGAGGCCTGCGTGCGTGAACTGGCGGAAGGCAAGCCGGTCGAGATCGGGCGCCTGCAGCGGCATGCGACCGATATGTTGATGGCGCGGCAGGGGCATCCATTCACCCGCGCGGCGCCGACGGGCAAGCGGGTGGCTGTCGTCGGTGCCGGCCCTGCCGGGCTGGCCTGCGCGCACCGGCTGGCGATGAAGGGGCACGATGTCGTGCTCTACGACGCCAAGTCCAAGCCCGGAGGCCTGAACGAATACGGGATCGCGGCCTACAAGAGCACCGATGATTTCGCCGCCCGCGAGGCCGAGTGGCTGATGGAGATCGGCGGGATCACCTACGAGGGCGGCAAGGTGCTGGGCGATGATCTGACGATCGACGCTCTGTCGGAAAGCTTTGACGCGGTTTTTCTGGGCGTGGGTCTTGGTGGTGTGAATGCGCTGGGCGTCGCGGGTGACGACAAGAACGGCGTGCGGGATGCGGTGGATTTCATCGCCGAGCTGCGACAGTCGGACGATCTGACCGCGCTGCCCGTGGGGCGGAACGTCGTGGTGATCGGCGGCGGTATGACGGCGGTCGACGCTGCCGTGCAGGCCAAGCTGCTGGGTGCGCAGAATGTCACCATCGCCTACCGTCGGACGCGGACCCGAATGGGGGCTTCGCGCTACGAGCAGGATCTGGCGGCAAGCCACGGTGTCCAGCTTTTGTTCGATGTGCAGCCGGTCGCCGTGCATGGCAACGGGGCCGCGGTCGAGGTCGAGCTGGAGTATACGGTGGATAACGGCGCGGGCCTCGAAGGGACGGGTGAGACGATCCGCATCCCGGCCGACCAGGTGTTTCGCGCGATTGGCCAGTCACTGACGCTGGACGGCGGGCTGGAAATGGAGGGTCGCAAGATCACGGTGTCGGAGACTGGACGCACCAGCCACGCCAAGGTTTGGGCCGGGGGCGACTGCACGCCGGGCGAGGATCTGACCGTCGTGGCCGTGGCCGAGGGGCGCGATGCTGCCGAAGACATCCACAAGGCCCTGATGGGCTGATGCCCGAACTGCCCGAATCCGATGCGGCCCGCCGCAAGATCGCCGATCACTGCCTGAACCGGACGATCGAGGGATTTACCCTGGGCGAGGTCAGCCATGTGGAATTGCCGTCAGAGGCAGAGCGCGAGCAGTTGGTCGAAACACAGTTTTCAGCCACCCGGCGGCACGGAAAATACATCTTTGCCGGACGCAAAGGCGGGCCGTGGCTGCACGTGCATCTGGGCATGTCGGGATCGTTCCGTATCTATGACGAAGGTGAGGACGCGCCGGACTACGCCCGGCTGACGGTCGAATTCGAAGGCGGGCGTCGGCTGGCGTTTCGCGATCCGCGTAAGTTCGGGGCAGTCGCGCTGGTCCCGGATGTGGACGATTTCATCGCGGGAAAGGGGTTGGGCCCCGATGCGATGACCATCGGGGACAATGCCTTTGCCAGCGCTATCGGCGCAACACGGGGCGCGATCAAATCCGCGCTGCTGAACCAGCGGAAACTGGCGGGTGTCGGCAACCTGTGGTCGGACGAGACGCTTTACCGCTGTGGCATCATGCCCGATGTGCGCGCCTGTGATCTGGACACCGGCGCTGTCGGACAGCTGCATCGGACGATGCAGGACATCATGGGCGTCGTGATAGAGAAGAACGCGGATTACAGCCAGCTGCCCCGCGACTGGCTGATCCACAACCGGACGGACGGGGCCGACTGCCCGCGCTGCGGCGGCACGATAACGAAGAAGACAGTGGGCGGGCGCACCGCCTATCATTGTCCCGATCATCAAGAGGGAGCCTGAGCCATGGCCGATCTGACGACTGACTTTCTGGGTATCAAGAGCCCGAACCCGTTCTGGCTGGCCAGTGCCCCGCCGACGGACAAGGAATACAACGTCCGCCGCGCCTACGAAGCGGGCTGGGGCGGCGTCGTGTGGAAGACGTTGGGCGCCGAGGGTCCGCCGGTCGTGAACGTGAACGGTCCGCGCTACGGGGTGATCTACGGCAAGGACCGCACGGTTCTGGGGATCAACAATATCGAACTGATCACCGACCGCCCGCTCGAGGTGAACCTTGAAGAGATGGCGCGGGTCAAGGCGGACTACCCCGATCATGCGTTGATCGCGTCGATCATGGTGCCGTGCGAGGAAGAGGCGTGGAAAGCGATCCTGCCGCGGGTCGAGGAAACCAATGCCGACGGGATCGAACTGAACTTTGGCTGCCCGCACGGGATGGCCGAGCGCGGAATGGGCAGTGCCGTCGGGCAGGTTCCCGAATACATCGAAATGGTCACGCGCTGGTGCAAGAAATACTACGACCGCCCTGTGATCGTGAAACTGACGCCCAATATCGCCGATATCCGCAAGCCCGCACTGGCGGCCAAGAACGGTGGTGCGGATGCGGTCAGCCTGATCAATACGATCAATTCGATCACCTCGGTTGATCTGGATGCCATGTCGCCAGAGCCGATGATCGACGGCAAGGGCACGCATGGCGGTTATTGCGGCCCTGCGGTCAAGCCGATTGCGATGAACATGGTAGCCGAGATTGCCCGCGATCCGCAGACCCACGGCCTGCCGATCTCGGGCATCGGCGGTGTGACCACATGGCGCGACGCGGCAGAGTTCATGGCGCTCGGCTGCGGTAACGTGCAGGTCTGCACGGCGGCGATGACCTACGGCTTCAAGATCGTGCAGGAGATGGCATCGGGTCTGTCGCAGTGGATGGACGAGAAAGGTTACCGGTCGACCTCGGATTTTGTCGGCAAGGCGGTGCCGAACGTCACGGACTGGCAGTATCTCAACCTGAACTACGTGACCAAGGCACGCATCGATCAGGACAGCTGCATTTCCTGCGGACGCTGCTATGCGGCCTGCGAGGATACATCGCATCAGGCGATTGCGATGTCGGACGACCGGACCTTCACGGTAATCGACGAGGAATGCGTCGCCTGCAACCTTTGCGTGGACGTCTGCCCGGTCGAGAACTGCATCTCGATGGTCGAACTGCAGCCCGGTGCGGTGGATCCGCGGACTGGCCAGCCGGTGCAGAAAGAATACGCCAACTGGACGACCCACCCGAACAATCCGGGGGCCGTCGCGGCGGAATAAAGTGGACAGGGCGCGGGCCGATTGTCATCGGTCCGCGTCTTCGGTCCGGCCAGAACAGGCTACCAGCCGTCTTCGATGATCAGGCGGTCGCCGGCCACCCCGATTTCTTTCAGCGTGTCGCGCATCGCATCGACAAACCCCTGCGGGCCGCAGATGTAGAAGGGCTGGTCGAGATCGCTCACCAGGTCTTGCAGGGCGGTTTTATCCAATTTGCCACTGCGGTGGGCCGTGTCGGGCTGGTCCGTGGCGACGTAGACAGGGGTGACGCCGGACAGGCTGTCCCACGTGTCTTTGAGGATGATGTCCTTGTCGGTCTTGTTCGACAGAATGAGCGTGTCGCCGGTCACGCCTTCGCGGTCGTGTTTCTTGAGGATCGAAATGAAGGGTGTGACGCCCGCGCCTGCGGCCAGAAAAAGGCCCGGTCCGTGATCCGTGATCGCGCCGAAGGGACCGTCGCAGGAGACCTGATCGCCTTTGCCCAGCGAAGGGATGCGGGCAGTCACGCCGTTGTGGTCAGGATAGCTTTTGATCACGAAGTCGAGGTTTGGGGCGTCCGGTTGCGAAACCATCGTGAAGGGACGCCCCTCGTCCTTCCAGCCATCCTGTATCAGAGCCAGTTCGACAGCCTGTCCGGGTTCAAAGCCGAAGCCCTCTGGTCTGGCAAAGGACAGATGATGAGTGTCGTGTGTGACGGGTTCGATATCTTGCAGCGTCAGCGTCAGTGTCATGGTGTCCTCGGGCCTTGGTTAGGGACCAAACCAAGGCCCGAGGCTCAGGGTTCCAAGACGCCGCGCAGCATGCGGTCCAGATGGGTCGCTGCATCGTCGAAATAGGTGGCATGCCCAAGCACTGCCGTCACCTGCACTTCGAAATCGGCGTAGTGCTGCGTCAGCGACCAGATCGAGAAAATCAGGTGACGGGGATCGACCGGTTTGATCCGTCGTTCACCGGCCCAACGCGCGATGACGACCGCCACATCATCGACCATTGTCTTGAGATCGCCGCTCAGATGACTGTGGATATGAGGTGCGCCCTGCAGAACCTCGTTGGCGAACAGGCGGCTTTCTCGCGGATAGTCGCGGCTGAGATCCAGCTTGCGTTGCGCATAGCCCAGAATCTCGGCCACGGGGTCACCGTCGGGGTCGATCTCGCGCAGCGGATCGAGCCACGTGTCCAGAAGCCGTTCGAGAAGGGCGGTGTAGATCGCGTCTTTCCCGCCGAAATAGTACAGCAGGTTGGGTTTCGACATGCCCGCCGTCTCGGCGATCTGGTCCAGTGTCGCACCGCGGAACCCATGGGCGGAAAAGGCATCGAGGCCCGCATCCAAAATGGCGGCGCGGTTCTTGATCTGGATGCGCGTCCGCGGCCTGCCTGATGTCATGTCTTTTTCGCCCTGCTGCATTTTTAAGCAGACCCGCCCTGGAATACAAAGTTTTCAGCCCACAAAACGCAAGTCGGACGGGCAACGTCAAGCATCTTGACTGAGTCCGGCGCTCTGCTAGCGTCGGTTTTACCAATTGGTCAAATACAATCAGGGGGATGGCATGGCAGCACCGGGCGAAAATCTCAAGATAAACGCTGACCGGCTGTGGGACAGCATCATGGAGATGGCCAAGATCGGTCCCGGTGTCGCCGGTGGCAACAACCGCCAGACCGTGACGGACGAGGATGCCGAAGGCCGCGCCCTGTTTCAAAAGTGGTGCGAGGCTGCAGGCATGACCATGGGCCTGGACGAGATGGGCAACATGTTCATGCACAAGGAAGGCACCGACCCCGATGCGCTGCCGGTCTATGTCGGCTCTCACCTCGATACGCAGCCGACGGGCGGCAAGTATGACGGTGTGCTGGGCGTGCTGGGCGGGCTGGAAGTCATCCGCACGATGAACGATCTGGAGATCAAGACCAGACACCCCATCGTCGTCACCAACTGGACGAACGAGGAAGGCACGCGGTTCGCGCCGGCCATGCTGGCCTCGGGGGTCTTTGCCGGGCGGCACGAACTGGACTGGGCCTACGACCGCACCGATGCCAAGGGCAAGACCTTTGGCGATGAGCTCCAGCGCATCGGCTGGAAGGGCGAGGAAAAGGTGGGTGACCGCAAGATGCATGCGTTCTTTGAGCTGCACATCGAACAGGGGCCCATTCTGGAGGCCGAGGGCAAGCAGGTCGGCGTCGTCACCCACGGGCAAGGGCTGCGCTGGATCGAATGCACGATCACCGGCAAGGAAAGCCACACCGGATCCACCCCGATGAACATGCGCAAGAACGCCGGTCGCGGTCTGGCACTGGTGACCGAGCTGGTCCACGAGATCGCGATGAAGAACCAGCCCAACGCGGTGGGTGCGATCGGTCAGGTCGACGTCTACCCCAACTCGCGCAACATCATCCCCGGCAGGGTCGTCTGCACCGTGGACATGCGGACGCCGGATCTGGACAAGCTCAACGGCATGGTCGCGGAACTGATGGAGCGTGCGCCGCAACTGTGCGCCGAAATTGAAGTCGGTTTCGAGGCCGAAATCGTCGGCCAGTTCGACCCGCCCGCCTTCGATGAAGGCTGCGTGAAAGCTGTCCGCGACGCCGCCGAGCGGCTGGGCTATTCGCACATGGATATCGTGTCGGGTGCGGGCCATGACGCCTGCTGGATCAACGACGTCGCCCCCACCGCGATGATCATGTGCCCCTGCGTGGACGGGCTAAGCCACAACGAAGCGGAAGAGATTTCCAAGGACTGGGCTGCGGCGGGCACGGATGTGCTGATGCACGCGGTGCTGGAAACGGCAGAGGTGGTGGGGTGATGCCGCCCCGTCCCCCGATTACAGCGTAGAGAAAGGAAGACACCCATGCCCACCAAAGTCATCAAGAACGGAACCATCGTCACGCACGATCTGACCTACGAGGCCGACGTGCTGATCGAAAACGGCCAGATCATCGAGATCGGCAAGGGGTTGGGTGGCGATGAAACGCTCGACGCCACCGGCTGCTATGTCATGCCCGGCGGGATCGATCCGCATACGCATCTCGAAATGCCCTTCATGGGCACCTATTCCACCGACGATTTCGAATCCGGCACGCGGGCGGCTTTGGCGGGTGGCACGACGATGGTCGTGGATTTCGCACTGCCAAGCCCCGGCCAAGGGCTGCTGGATGCGATCCAGATGTGGGACAACAAGTCCGGCAAGGCATCCTGCGACTATTCCTTCCACATGGCGGTGACATGGTGGGGCGAACAGGTCTTTGACGAGATGGAAACGGTCGTACGCGAGCGCGGCATCAATACCTTCAAGCACTTCATGGCCTACAAGGGCGCACTGATGGTGCAGGACGACGAGATGTATGCGTCCTTCCAGCGGCTGTCGGAACTGGGGGCCATCGCGATGGTCCACGCCGAGAACGGCGATGTGGTGGCGGATCTTTCGGCCAAGTTGCTCGCCGAGGGCAACACCGGCCCCGAAGGCCACGCCTATTCCCGCCCGCCGCAGGTCGAGGGCGAGGCCACGAACCGCGCCATCATGATCGCCGACATGGCGGGTGTCCCGCTTTACGTCGTGCACGTCTCCTGCGAGGACAGCCACGAGGCGGTCCGCCGCGCGCGTCAGCAGGGCAAGCGGGTCTGGGGCGAACCTCTGATCCAGCACCTGACGCTGGATGAAAGTGAATACTTCAATCAGGACTGGGACCATGCCGCGCGGCGGGTCATGTCTCCGCCGTTCCGCAACAAGGAGCATCAGAATTCGCTCTGGGCCGGGTTGCAAAGTGGCAGCCTCAGCGTCGTGGCGACTGACCACTGTGCCTTTACGACGGACCAAAAGCGCTATGGCGTAGGTGATTTCACAAAGATCCCGAACGGCACCGGCGGTCTGGAGGACCGGCTGCCGATGCTCTGGACGAACGGCGTGGCGACGGGGCGGCTGACGCCGAACGAGTTTGTCGCCCTGACCTCGACCAACATCGCCAAGATCCTGAACTGCTACCCGAAAAAAGGCGCGATCCTTGTGGGTGCGGATGCCGATATCGTGGTGTGGGACCCCGAGAAGGAAAAGACGATCACGGCCAAGACCCAGAAATCGGCCATCGACTACAACGTCTTCGAGGGCAAGCACGTCAAGGGCCTGCCACGCTTCACTCTCACCCGTGGCCACGTGGCTGTCCACGACGGCGAGATGCGCGAACAGGCGGGCCACGGCAAGTTCATCAAGCGCGCGCCGGATACGCCAGTGAACAAGGCCCTGTCGTCATGGAAAGCCCTGCAATCGCCACGCCCCGTGCAGCGGTCGGGTATTCCGGCCAGCGGGGTTTGAGCATGAAGTCTGGTCTGATCTTTGCCTTGGCCGGCATTGACACGCTTTCCGAACCGAGGCTCTGCTTCGGGATATGAGTGCCCCAGTCATCACGGCCAAATCGCTCGACCTGACGTTCGAGACGAACGACGGGCCCGTCCATGCGCTCAGGGACGTGAGCCTTGATATCGGCAAAGGCGAATTCGTCAGTTTCATCGGGCCGTCAGGCTGTGGCAAGACGACGTTTCTGCGCTGTATCGCGGGGCTGGAGCAGCCCACGGGTGGCGCGATCAGCGTCAACGGCATGACGCCCGACGAGGCGCGCAAAGCGCGGGCTTACGGCTATGTCTTTCAGGCGGCAGGGCTTTATCCCTGGCGCACGATCGGTGGAAATATCCGCCTGCCGCTTGAGATCATGGGGTTTTCCAGGGCGGATCAGACCGAACGGGTGAACCGCGTGCTGGAACTGGTGGACCTTGCCGGGTTTGAAAAGAAATACCCGTGGCAGTTGTCCGGCGGCATGCAGCAAAGGGCCAGCATCGCACGGGCACTGGCCTTCGATGCGGACATCCTGTTGATGGACGAGCCCTTTGGTGCGCTGGACGAGATCGTGCGGGATCACCTGAACGAACAGCTTCTGGAGCTTTGGGCGCGGACGGAAAAGACCATCGGTTTCGTGACCCACTCGATCCCCGAGGCGGTTTATCTGTCCACCAAGATCGTGGTCATGTCACCGCAACCGGGCCGGATCACCGATGTGATCGACAGCCCGCTGCCCAGGGAACGCCCCCTGGATATCCGCGACACGCCCGAATTCATCGAGATCGCACACCGCGTCCGCGACGGTCTGAGGGCAGGGCATTTGGATGACTAGGGCGTGCGCGCGATGAAGGGCAAGGGTCTTCCCGTTCTGACGGTGGTCTTTGTGATCATAGCACTTTGGTACGCCGCCGTCGTCCCGATGAACGTCAAGGAAGTGCTGACACAGGCCGAACGTGCCGGGGCCGAGATCGTCCCACCGTCGGCGGCAGACCGGCGTGACGCCTCGCGGTGGGCGCTGATCCTTGCGAACGTGGACAACCTTGGCGAAAGCTGGGCGATGGATCGCGCGCGTCTGCCCGCGCCGCATCAGGTGGTCAGAGAGCTTTGGGTCAGCACATGGGGAGAAGAGGTGAACGGGCGGCGCGGGATCGTGCAGTCGGGCAGTTTTTCGAACCGCAGCCTTGTCTATCATGCCGGAATTACATTGAGCGCGACGGTTCTGGGCTTTGCCATCGGGTCGGTCGCCGGTGTGTTGTTGGCCATCGGGATCGTCTATTCCCGCGTGATGGACCGCAGCGTCATGCCGTGGGCCATCATCAGCCAGACAATCCCCATCGTGGCGTTGGCGCCGATGATCATCGTGGTTCTTTATTCCGTCGGCCTGTCCGGCGTCGTCGCCAAGGCGGTCATCTCGGCCTACCTGTCATTCTTTCCGGTGGTCGTGGGCATGGTCAAAGGCTTCCGTTCACCCGAAGCGATGCAGCTCGACCTGATGCAGACCTATAGTGCCAGCAAGTCGCAATCGTTCTGGAAGCTGCGACTGCCCGCGTCCGTGCCCTACCTTTTCGCATCGCTCAAGATCGGCATCGCGGCCAGCCTTGTCGGAGCGATCGTGGGTGAACTGCCGGTCCAGCGCGGGGGGCTGGGCGCGCGGATGCTGGGCGGCAGCTACTATGGCCAGACCGAACAGATCTGGGCTGCGCTTTTCGTGGCCGCACTGATGGCGGCGGCACTGGTCTGGCTGATCGGCTGGCTGGAGCGGCGGACACTGACCGCAATGGGGGTGCCGCAATGACGCTGGTGATCCTCGCCTTGGTGCTTTGGGCGGTATTGTGGCTGGCAAACGTCTGGCTGGTGCGCAATTCGGCGGTGGCCGGTTTCGCGTCTCCGCTGATTTTCGGGGTGACGATCCTTATCGTCTGGGAACTGTTGGTGAAGGGGCTGGAGGTTCCGAACGTGATCCTGCCGTCACCGTCGCAGGTTGCCGTGACTTTCAGTGAGAACCTGCCGACCCTGTGGGCCGATTTCGTGCAGACCATCCTGAAAGGCGCCCTGTCGGGCTACGTCATCGGGGCAGTTGCCGCGGTGATCGTCGCCGTGCTGCTGGACCGGTTCGATTTCCTGCGCCGGGGTCTGATGCCGGTCAGCAACTTCATGGCTGCCCTGCCCATCGTCGGCACGGCCCCCATCCTCGTGATGTGGTTCGGCTTCGACTGGCAGTCCAAGGCGGCTGTCGTTGTGCTGATGGTATTTTTTCCGATGCTGGTGAACACCATGGCCGGGCTGCTGGATACCAGTGCCATGCAGCGCGACCTGATGCGGACCTATGGCGCGAAATACTGGCAAACCCTGTTGCACCTGCGCCTGCCGGCGGCACTTCCGTTTGTTTTCAACGGGCTGAAAATTTCGGCAACGCTGTCGCTTGTCGGTGCAATCGTGGCCGAATTCTTTGGCTCGCCCACCACTGGGCTGGGCTTTCGCATCAACGCCTCGCTGGGGCAGCTGGCATTGGATATGGTCTGGGCTGTGATCGTGGTCGCAGCACTGGCGGGGTCCATCTTTTACGGGGTCTTGACCCTGCTCGAACGGCGGCTGACCTTCTGGCATCCGTCACAACGCCAATGAGAGTCGCAAAGACCGGAACGGCACAACAACCAAAGGGAGTTTGGACAATGAAGAAACTGATCATGGCAGCAGCCGTCGCTTGCGGCGTCGGGGGAATGGCCCAGGCCGAAGCCCACGCCAACGATGTGACGCTGCAATTGCAGTGGGTCACGCAGGCCCAGTTCGCGGGCTATTATGTGGCTCTGGACAAGGGGTATTACGAGGAAGAAGGGCTGAACGTGACCATCCTTCCAGGCGGTCCCGACATCGCCCCGCCACAGGTGCTTGCCGGTGGTGGTGCCGATGTGATGCTGAACTGGATGCCCTCGGCGCTGGCCGCGCGTGAAAAGGGCCTGCCGGTCGTGAACATCGCGCAGCCCTTCAAGTCGTCGGGCCTGATGCTGACCTGCTGGAAGGACACCGGCATTGAAAGCGTGGAAGACTTCCGCGGCAGAACGCTGGGTGTCTGGTTCTTCGGCAACGAATATCCGTTCCTGAGCTGGATGGCGCAAGAAGGAATCCCGACCGACGGCGGCGATGACGGCGTGACCGTGTTGAAGCAGGGCTTCAACGTCGATCCACTGTTGCAGCGTCAGGCCGATTGCATTTCGACCATGACCTACAACGAATACGGTCAGGTGCTGGATGCAGGGGTCGACCCCGACGAGCTGATCACATTCCAGTACGAGGATCAGGGCGTGGCGACGCTGGAAGACGGCATCTATGCGCTTGAGGAAAACCTTGAGGATCCGGTCTTTGTGGACAAGATGGTCCGCTTTGTCCGTGCCTCGATGAAAGGCTGGAAGGATGCCGAGGAAAACCCATTGGAGGCAGCTGAGATCATCATCGACTACGACGAGACCGGCGCGCAATCGCTTGCCGCGCAGGAGCGTATGATGACCGAAATCGCCAAGCTGACCGCCGGTTCGAATGGCGCGCTGGCCGAGGAAGACTATCGCCGCACGGTGGATACATTGCTGGCCGGTGGGTCCGACCCTGTCATCAGCCAGGAGCCGGAAGGCGCCTGGACCAGCGTGATCACCGATCAGGCCTTGAACTAGGCCGAACGCGAACGACCGGGACAGGCCCGGGACACCGGGGCGCTACGGGAGACCGTGGCGCCCGTTTTCGTGCGGCAGCGGACGCAGAAGGTCCGGATGCCTCCGGCGGGGATATTTCTGGCAAGATGATGTTGTGTCGGTGCGGTCACATAAATGTCAGCCTGATTGCCAGTGTCGGAGGAGTAGCGCACAAGAGCGCCACGCTATGAGAGACTGCTATGCTTGACCGTCCCCTTCGCAAAATCATTGATCCGCCCCTGAACCGGGCCGGGCGGATCCTTGCGCAGCGGGGGGCAACGGCGGACGGCGTCACGATGATCGGTCTGGTGCTGGGCGTGCTTTGCGCATCGGCGGTGGCGGGGGGGCTTTTTGGATTCGCTCTCGTTCTGCTTCTGGCCAGCCGCCTTGCGGACGGTCTTGACGGGGCCGTGGCGCGGGCGACGCAAAAGACCGATTTCGGCGGTTATCTGGATATCGTGGCCGACTTTCTGTTCTATGGTGCGGTGCCTTTCGCCTTTGTTCTGCACGATCCTGCGACGAACGGTGTGGCGGGTGCGTTCCTGCTGGCCAGTTTCTACGTTAACGGCACCAGCTTTCTGGGCTTTGCCGTCCTCGCCGAGAAGCAGTCGATGCAGACAACGGCACAAGGCGAGAAGTCGCTCTATTATTCCAACGGGATCCTTGAGGGGACGGAGACCATCCTGTTCTTCGTGCTTGTCTGCCTGTTCGAAACCTATTTCGCGCCGCTTGCGTGGGTATTCGGTGCCCTGTGCTTTGCGACTGCATTCCTGCGGGTTCATGCGGCCCGACAGATATTTACCTAGAGGACGACCTTATGAGACATCTTGCGATCCTTGCCACCCTTCTGCCCGGTGTGGCGCTGGCCCAGACCGACCCTTCCGATTGGGACGCCGTGATCGACGCCGCCGAAGGCCAGACGGTTTACTGGAACGCCTGGGGCGGGTCGACGGCGACCAACGGTTTTATCCTGTGGGTCGGAGAGCGGGTGCAGGAGGACTATGGGGTCTCGCTTGAGCATGTGAAGTTGACCGACACCGCCGACGCCGTCACACGCGTGCTGGCCGAAAAGCAGGCGGGTGAGGACGACGATGGTGCCATCGACATGATCTGGATCAACGGGGCGAATTTTGCCGCCATGAAAGAGCAGGACCTGCTTTTCGGCCCCTTCGCCGAAGACCTGCCGAACTGGCAATACGTCGACGTAGAGGGCAAGACAGTACAGACCGACTTTACAGTGCCGGTGGACGGGTACGAATCGCCCTGGGCCATGGCGCAGGTCGTTTTCGACTACGACAGCGAGGACGTGTCGCCCATGAGGTCGATGCAGGAGATTCTGGAATGGTCCAAGGCCAATCCCGGACGGTTCACCTATCCGCAGCCGCCTGACTTTCTGGGCACGACGGTGCTGAAACAGATCCTTGTGGATGTGCTCGACGACACCTCGGTTTTGCAGGAGCCCGCGTCAGATGAGACCTACAGTGACGTCACCGCGCCGCTTTGGGCCTATCTCGATGAGTTGACGCCAACCCTTTGGCGCCGGGGTGAAGCCTATCCGCCGACCGGAACGGCGATGTTCCCACTGATCGCGGATGACGAGATTGATCTGTCGATCTCGTTCAGCCCCGGCGCGGCTTCGGCGGCGATCGCCAACAACGAACTGCCACCCAGCGTGCGGACCTTCGTTTTGGACAAGGGCACGATCGGAAATGCGTCCTTTGTGGCCATTCCCTACAATTCCGGATCGAAAGAGGGCGCAATGGTCGTGGCGAACTTTCTGATGTCGCCCGAAGCGCAGGTGCGGGCGCAGGACCCCGATGTGCTGGGCTACGGCACCGTGCTGGATGTCGCCTCATTGCCGGACGAGGACAGGGCCGCGTTCGAAGCGCTCGAACTGGGGGTCGCCACCCTGTCACCGGAAGAGTTGGGCACGGTCCAGCCCGAACCGCACCCCAGCTGGATGACCCGCATCGCGGACGACTGGGCCCGGCGCTATGGCGTGACACAGTAGAGGGTGCAATGAAGGGGTCCAGGAGAAACCGCAAAATCCGGTCGGATCAGCGGGTCTGACATGCGGCGGCGCTTTCTACCTGTCCTTCCGGCCCTGACGCTGGTGGTCATGCTTGGTCCCGTGATTGCGGGACTTAACGGAACGGTTTTGCCCGCCTTTGGGCATCTGCCTGCGGCTGGACTGACGGGGCCGACGCTTGATCCATGGCGCGCACTCTTTGATTGGCCGGGGATCGGGCGGGCGGTGGCCTTGTCGGTCACGGTTGGAATGGGGGCGACCGTGACAGCCCTGACGCTGGTGATGCTTTTGACCGCTGGCTGGTCCGGCACTTGGGCGTTCAAGGCGCTGGAGCGGCTCTTGTCGCCGCTTCTTTCGGTGCCCCATGCCGCGGCGGCCTTTGGGCTGGCCTTTCTCATTGCGCCATCGGGCTGGATCGCAAGGGCGGGTTCGCCATGGTTGACGGGGTGGGAGAGACCGCCAGACCTGCTGATCGTGCAGGACGCATGGGGCCTGTCGATGATGGCGGGGCTGATCATCAAGGAGGTGCCGTTCCTGTTGTTGATGACGCTTGCCGCGTTGGGGCAGTCCGATGCGACGCGCGCGGCGCTGGTATCGCAGTCGCTGGGCTATGGGCGGGTCACCGGCTGGCTCAAGGCGGTATTCCCGGTCGTCTACCGTCAGATACGGCTGCCGGTTTACGTCACGCTGGCCTACGCCATGAGCGTCGTGGACGTGGCGTTGATCCTTGGGCCGAACACGCCAGCCCCCCTTTCGGTCCAGATCGTGCGCTGGATGTCGGACCCCGATATCGCTGCGCGGCTGGTCGGGGCGGCGGGGGCGCTTTTGCAGTTGGGTCTTGTCGTGGCTGTGTTGCTGGTCTGGTGGCTGGGCGAGCGCGTCGTCGCACGGCTAGGCTGTCTCTGGGTCGAAAGCGGGGCCCGCGGGCGGTTGGACCGGCCCGTCGCGGCATTGGCGCTGGGCGGTGGGGCGTTGTCTGCGGCAGCGGTGCTGTTGGGACTGGGGGTTTTGACAGTCTGGTCCTTTGCAGCCTACTGGGGCTTTCCGAATGTGGTGCCGGATGGTTTGACCTTTGCCAATTGGTCAAGGCATCTGCGTGGGGTCGTGGCGGCGACTGCCGATACTATCGTCATCGCCGGTCCCGTCGTGGCTGTCGCGGTGTTGCTGACCATCGGTTGTCTTGAAGCTGAATACCGTCACGGATTGACGCTTTCGCGGCGTGGAATGTGGCTTTTGTATCTTCCCTTGCTAATTCCGCAGGTTGCTTTCCTGCCCGGATTTCAGATCTTCCTGTTGAACATGGGGGCGGATACCGGGCGCCTGCCGGTGATGGTGGCGCATCTGGTTTTTGTGCTGCCTTACGTTTTCCTGTCACTGGCCGATCCGTTCCGGGCGTGGGACGCACGGGTTGGGACCGTGGCGGCGGCTTTGGGTGCGTCCCCGAACAGGGTGCTTTGGGGGGTTCGTCTTCCGATGCTCTTGCGGCCTGTTCTGACGGCGATGGCGGTGGGCATCGCGGTGTCGGTCGGGCAATATCTGCCGACCCTGCTGATCGGCGGCGGGCGTGTCGCGACGCTGACGACAGAGGCGGTGGCGCTTTCGTCCGGTGGTGATCGACGGGCGATTGGCGTCTTCGGTTTGATCCAGACGGCAGCGGCGCTGGTGCCATTTGCCTTGGCGCTGGCCGTTCCCGCGATTGTCTGGCGCAACAGGAAAGGGCTGAGGCATGGCTGAGGGACTGGAGTTGCGCAAGGTGGTCATCGCGAAGGGTGGCCAGCCGCTGGTTGGGTTGGACTGCGTGATCGCGCCCGGCGATGTGCTGACGGTCATGGGGCCGTCGGGCGTAGGGAAATCGACCCTGCTGGCCTATGTCACCGGCACCCTGCCGCCTGCCTTTGTCGGGACGGGGCGTGTGCTTCTGGACGGTGAAGACATCACGAAGGTGCCCCCTCATCAAAGACGTGTCGGCATCCTGTTTCAGGACGATCTGTTGTTTCCGCATCTGTCGGTCGGCGCAAACCTGGCCTTCGGGTTGCGCAAGGGCGGCAGCCGTGCGGACCGCAAGGCCCGTGTCGATGAGGCGCTGGAACAGGTCAACCTCGGTGGTTTCGCGGATCGTGATCCCGCGACGCTGTCGGGTGGACAACGGGCCAGGGTGTCGTTGATGCGCGTCCTGTTGTCCGAACCCGGAGCGCTGCTGCTGGATGAGGCGTTTTCGCGGCTCGATACCGTCTTGCGGGCGCAGGTGCGTCAGCTGGTCTTTCGGCGCGCGCGCGAGATGCGGTTGCCCGTGCTGATGGTCACCCATGACGCCGACGACGCGGCTGCGGCAGCGGGCGATGTGGTGACGTTCGGGACAGACTGAAGACCCGCGTTCGTGCGCTTTTTCCCGGATGGTAAAATGCTGCAATAGTGCCAGTTTTGCCTTGAAGGTGCTGTAGAAGATAGACAAACGTGACCCAAAGCGATTTGGAGAACCGATCTATGATCATCAAAACTGTTGTCTGGGGCGAAAACGTTCACGAACAAACCAACAAGGTCGTCGCAGATATCTATCCTGACGGCATGCATGGCGCGATTGCTGCCGCCTTGAATGCCGATGCCGGCATAACCGCCACCACCGCCACATTGCAGGACCCCGAGCACGGGCTGACGGCTGAACGGCTTGCCGACACCGATGTCCTGCTGTGGTGGGGTCATGCTGCGCACGGCGATGTGTCCGACGACGTGGTCGAGCGTGTGGCCGAGGCAGTCTGGTCCGGCATGGGCCTGATCCTGCTGCATTCGGCGCATTTCGCGAAACCCTTCAAGCGGCTGATGGGCACGCCCTGCAATCTCACATGGCGCGAGGCCGGAGAGCGCGAACGCCTGTGGGTCACGACGCGGGGCCACCCGATCGCAAAGGGTCTGCCGGATCATTTCGAGTTGGAAAACGAAGAGATGTATGGCGAGCCTTTCGGCGTGCCGGAGCCATTGGAAACCGTCTTCGTCAGTTGGTTCCAGGGGGGCGAGGTGTTCCGGTCCGGCCTGACCTACCGCCGGGGTCTGGGGAATATCTTCTATTTCCGCCCCGGTCACGAAACCTACCCCACCTATCACGATGCAAACGTCCAGACGGTGCTGAAGAACGCCGTGCACTGGGCGCACAACGAACAGCGCATGACCGGCGACGTGAACGTGGCACCCAATTTGCCGGTGGAAGAGGCGCTGGAACCCATCGAGGAACGCGGACCGCGGCTGCATCAGGACGGCGAAGAGGGCTATCGCTGATGGTGCGTCTGCTGATCGTGGGCACCGGGGGCATGGCGCATGCCCATGCCATGGCCTTCGCCGAGATGGAAAATGTCGAACTGGTCGGCGGGGTCGATACCAACCCCGAGAACCTGCACGCCTTCAACGCAGAGTTCGGCATCCGTCATGCATTTGACAGCGTGGAGATGGCGATCGAATGGGGTGAATTCGACGCCGTGAGCAACGTGACGCCCGATGCGATCCATTACCGGACCACCATGCCGTTCCTGAAGGCCGGCAAGCATGTTCTGTGTGAAAAGCCGTTGGCTTCGACATACGCGGATGCCGCTGCCATGGCCGATCTGGCCGAAAGTGCCGGCGTCGTGAACATGGTCAACCTGACTTACCGCAACGTGCCCGCGATGAACGAGGCGGCCAAGATGGTTGCCGCCGGTGCCATCGGTGACGTCCGGCACCTTGAGGCGTCATACCTGCAAAGCTGGCTGACCCAGCCCGCATGGGGCAACTGGATGACCGAGGACCAATGGCTGTGGCGCCTGTCGTCCAGGCATGGGTCGCTCGGCGTGCTGGGTGACGTCGGTGTCCATATCCTCGACTTTGCGACATTTGTGGCCGGTGCCAAGGTAGCCGACTTGTCCTGCCGTCTGACGACCTTCGACAAGGCCGAGGGCGGACGGATCGGTGACTACGTGCTGGATGCGAACGACAGCTTCAACATGCACCTCGCGCTGGACAACAAGGCGGTTGGCGTGATCCACGCCAGCCGCATGGCGTCGGGGCATCTCAACGACCTGCGGTTGCGCATCTTCGGCACCAAGGGTGGTCTGGAAGTGATGTACGAGCAGAACCAGACCCGATTGCGCGTCTGTCTGGAGCCCAACCTGATGGAAGGGCGCTGGGAGTTCATCGAGACACCCCTTGTCAGAACAAACTACCAAAGGTTCATCGACGCCATCGTAACGGGCGAAAAGGTCCGCCCCGATTTCACGCGTGGGGCAAGCCTTCAGGCTGCACTTGATCGCGCGGTCGAATCCCACGCCAACGGCGGGCGCAGCCTGGTGGTCTAACCTTGCCCCGGACGTGCGGTCAGGTGAGACTGGCCCAACCGCGCGTCCGAAAGGCCCTACATGTCCGTCCCCGCTACAGCGATCCTGTTCCATCCCGACGCCATCGAAAGCGAAGGGGCGTCACTTGTGGGGCGGCGGTCGTCGGGGCAGTCGTTTCTGCGTGGCTATCTGGACCACGGCTGCGGCGACCAGATCAATGCGGTTGTCAGCGAGCGAAAACATGGCCCGGCATTCCGCAAAGTGCTTGAGGTGCTAAAGGAGACCCGCCCCAGCAGTGTTCTGCCACTTCACGCCGACGCGGGGTTTGACGCCTTAGGCACGATCTTTTTTCCCGGACCCGGCATGATGTCTGCCCCCTGGGTCCGCCAGCACAGGGGAGAGGCGTCCTGTTCGCTGGTCGGTATCACGCATACGGTGTCCACGCGGCGGGTCATGGAGGGGCTGCACGCACTGCTGAGCGAACCCGTCCACCCGTGGGATGCAGTGATCTGCACATCGCGGGCGGTCCATTCCGTCGTCGCCACACAGTGGGAGCAGGAGGCGGCGTTTCTGAAAGACCGTTTCGGTGCGACCCGCATGCCGGTGCCGCAACTGCCGATCACCCCGCTTGGGATACACACGCAGGACTTCGCCCCGTCAGGCGTTGAACGCAAACGCCTGCGCGACCGGATGGGAGTGGCGGACGACAGTATCGTCGTAATGACGATGGGGCGGCTGACCAGCGTCGAGAAGGCGAACATGCTGCCGCTTTGGCTGGCTCTCGAGGCGGTGGCGCAAAGCAGCGGACGTGACGTGCATCTGTGGCAGGTCGGCTGGGCCGGTCGCCCGCCGGAACAGAACCTGCATGTCGAAGGGCCCAAGACCTATTGCCCGTCGGTCACGACCCGTACGCTCGACGGTCGCGAACCCGACGTGCGGCGCGGCGTCTGGTCGGCTGCGGATATCTTTACGCTGCCGGTGGACAATATTCAGGAAACCTTTGGCCTTGTCCCGGTCGAGGCGATGGCCGCCGGGCTTCCAGTGGTGATGCCGGACTGGAACGGTTTTCGCGACACGGTGGTCGATGGCAAGACGGGCTATCTGATCCCGACCACGATGGCTCCGCCGGACCGGCGCATGGGGCGGATCACGGCGGCGCGTTATGCGGACGGGCGCGACCCCTATCTCGCCCATCTCAGCATCGTGCAGCAGATGACGGTGATCGACCTGCCTGCCTATACGGCAGCACTTGGCAGGCTTGTTGAAGATGCGGACCTGCGGGCCAGCATGGGGGCGGCGGGTCAGAAGCACGCCGCTGCCAGTTTCGACTGGTCTGCGGTCATTCCGCAATATCTGGATCTGGCGCGCGAACTGGATGCGATCCGCGCCAAGGCGCCCGCCCCCGAGGCGGTGCGCCCGCTTTGCATCGATCCGTTCAGGCTTTATCAGGGCTACCCGACACGCGCGCTGGCTCAGAATGACAGGATCGCGAGCCTTCGTCCGCTTGACGCGACCTTGCTGGACGATCTGGACCGCTTGTCGGGTCGTGCGCTGTACAAGCGGCGGGTCTTGCCTGATCCTCAGACGCTTGCTCTGGCCGGGCAAATCGCCGGATCGGACGAGACGACGGTAGGGGCGGTGATGGCCGCTTCTTCCTTGAAAGAGGATCAGGTGATCGCCGGACTGTTGTTTCTGGCAAAGTTCGGTTTTGTGACCATCACGCCGCAACAGTCAAAATAACGCCCCAATTAGTGGTTATGCCGTCCTCTGCGGGTGGGTTATACCCAAAAATCGCGTTCAAAAGCGTTATCCCGTAACAAAGAGAGGCGAGCGATGCAGCTATCGGTCCAGTTCGAGAATACGCAAGACACCCCTGCGGGGCGTGGCCCCGTTCCGGTCGGATGGTTTCTGAACGACCGCAAGGGGGGTATCGTCTTTTTTCCGCCCGAACGGGTGCGGTCGGCGGACATGAACAAAAGCCATGCCAAAAGTGCGTCGCGCTGCCCGGCTGTCATCAATCTGGAAAGCCGTTACTTCCTGATCCGGTGTCCCTACGATCTGAACCTTGGCTTTGCCCGCGACAAGGACGGCAAGGCCGTTCTGCGCAATCTGAACGGTGACCGATCCGCCATCCGGTCCAACAAGCTGCGCGAAAAGATCCACGTGACGCCGGAACACGAATGGCGCTACCCCGGTATTCCGACCCTGCAACTGTCGTTGCCCTATGTCTTTATCGCAGACGAACCGGTCTACATGAGCCAGGTGTCGCCCTTCATGCACTACACCGCCAACCCGTTACCGGGCACGATCTTTGGCGGGCGCTTTCCGATCAACGTCTGGCCCCGCCCACTGATGTGGGCCTTCGAATGGCACGGCACCGAGAAGCCTTTGAAGATCAACAGGGGTGATCCACTGTTTTACGCCACATTCGAGACCATGCCACAGGATCGCAGCGTATCCCTGTCCGAGGTCGAGGTGACGCCGGAACTGACCGACTACATGGAGCTGATTTCGGGGGCCGTGAACTACGTGAACCAGACCTTTTCGCTTTTCGAAGCGGCCGAGGCACAGCGACCGGCGCGGCTGGTTCAGCCGGTCAAGCGCAAGGACTGAGTTCGGTGAGCCGTCGGCTGAAGGATCAAAGGCAAGCGGCCATAGACGCGCATCAGGCAAATGATGCTGCGGCGGCGATGGCCGGCTATGCCGCCTATCTTGCCGAACAGCCCGACGACGGCACGATCTGGTCCAACCTTGGCGTCTTGCATCGAAGGGCCGGACGATACGACATGGCATTGAGAGCACAGGAAAGGGCCGTGGCCATCGTTCCTGACGCCCGCAACGTTCAGATCAATCTGGCGAATATCCTCTCTGATCTCGGCCACTACGACGCGTCCATTGCAGTCCGCAAGACCCTGTTGAACGGTGCGCCGGATGATCTGAACCAGGTGGCGATGATCGGGCGTTGCCTGCGCGGTAAGGGTGACTACGCAGGAGCGATGGATTTTCTGAACGATCAGGTGGCCAATCATCCTGACGACGCCGAGCTGCAAATCCAGTTGGCCTTCGCGCAGTTGGGCGCGCGCGACTATGTGCCGGCATTCACCAACTACAAGGCACGGTGGCACACTGGTGAACTGACACCGCGTGATCAGACAATTCCGGAATGGCAGGGCGAGCCGCTGGATGGCAAGACCCTGCTGGTGCTGCCTGAACAGGGTTTCGGTGACGCGATTTTGTTCGCGCGCTTCCTGCCGGTGCTGCGCGATATCGGCGGCACAGTGCATTTCGTCTGCGAGAAACCGCTGGCGCGCCTTTTCGACGGGTTACGGGGTGCCGATCACGTCAAGATCGGTCATCGCAGGGGCGAACCCGGTGACTACTGGATCAACATGATGGACCTCGCCCTGCTTCACTTCGAGCGGTATGACGATGTGCCTGCGCCGGTGTCCCTTGCTGTGCCATCCGACAGCGTGGCGCGGGCGAAGGCGATCGTCGCCCCGCACCGTGACAAGTTCAGGGTCGGCGTCGTCTGGACAGGGTCCGAGACCTACAGGGGCAACGCCTTCCGGTCCTTTTCACATCGTGATTTTCTGCAGCTGGTCGACATCCCGGGCGTGCAGCTTTTCTCGCTCTACAAGGGTCCCGCGCTTGACGCCTACAAGGCCGATGGCACCGATGCCTTCATCATCGATACCGCAGGCACTGACCGTGATTTCGCTGACTGCGCGGCGACGATGCAGCAGATGGACCTTGTCGTGACCTCGGATACCGCAACGGCCCATCTGGCGGGATCGCTGGGCATCGAGACTTTGGTTGCGCTGCACTGGGATCCGTTCTGGGTTTTTTCGCACCACGGCGACCGCACGGAATGGTATCCCGCCATGCGACTTTTCCGCCAAACGACGCCGCAGGACTGGGGGAGCGTCATGGCCCGGATCGCAGACGCGTTGCGCAGCAGACCGGAGAGCCGTGTATGAACGACATCCTTGTCCCGACGTCGCCCGGTGAACTGATCGACAAGCTGACGATCCTCAGGATCAAGTCCGAGGAAATCAGGGATTCCACCAAGCTGGGGAACGTCAAGCGCGAGATGGAGGCGCTGACCAAGACGGCCGATACCTCTCTGCCCGACGATATCTCCTTGCGTCGCATGTGGGAGGCGCTTTATCGGATAAACAAAGAGCTTTGGGCGATCGAGGACGATATCCGCGCATGTGAGGCGCGCGGCGACTTCGGCCCTGCCTTCATCGCCCTGGCCCGTGCGGTCTATGTCACGAATGACAAACGCGCCAAGGTGAAGAAAGACATCAACCTGCACCTTGGATCAGCCCTGGTGGAAGAAAAATCCTACGTCGATCCCAAGGGGGGCCTATGACGCCGAACGACCGCCTTAAACGCGCCCGCAAGGACCTCAAGCTAGCCCACGACGATCTGTTGGACCGTCTCAAAAAGAACCACTCGCGTCAGCGCGCGCCTTTCGTGCGGATGCTGCACGAGGTGCGCGGCATGATGAACAAGTCCTATCCTTACTTTTCGCAAGCCGGGCAGGACCAGATCGTTGATCGGGCGATGGGCGGCAAACATGGCGGCACCTTTGTCGACATCGGTGCCTATGACGGTATTTCCGGTTCGAACTCGGTCTATTTTGAAAAGTGGCGCGGCTGGACCGGCGTTCTGGTCGAGCCGGTCGAGACCTATCGCCACAAGGCCGAAAACCTGCGCACCTGCCCCTGCCTGCCCTATGCCGTCAGTAACACGCGTGGCGAGGCGACATTTATCGCCGTGACCCAAGGCTACACCCAGATGAGCGGTCTGGCCGAGACCTATACGCCGGACCTTTTGACACGCGTCCGGGCCGATCCGCGTCATGCAGAAGAGGAAATCACCGTAGAGACGAGGACGATCGCCGACATACTGGACGAGGCGCAGATCCCCGACCCCGATTTCATCTCGCTCGATATCGAAGGTGGTGAACTTGCTGCTCTCAAGGTCTTTCCCTTCGCCGATCACAAGGTCGGCGCCTGGGCGATCGAAAACAACACCGCTACGCCCGAACTGGCGCAGCTAATGAAGGCGAATGGCTACAAGCTGGTGGAATTCTGTGGCCCGGACGAGATTTATGTCTCGGAAGAAGTTCTTTCTAAGACGAAGTAAATCCAAGGTTTAAGCCCTGTTTTACGTCTGTTGCACTATCCCGGTCGTGGGTGGTGCGACAAGACGGATAACAAACATGGCTCAACCCAATGCTCCCATCATAATCAAACGAAAGAAAGTCATCGTCGGTGGTGGCCACCACGGTGGCGCGTGGAAAGTCGCGTATGCGGACTTCGTGACCGCGATGATGGCCTTTTTCATGCTGATGTGGCTGCTGAACGCGACGACGGAACAGCAGCGCAAGGGCATCGCTGACTACTTTACCCCGACGATACCATTCAACCGCATTTCCGGTGGTGGTGATGGCGCGCTTGGGGGTGACAGCATCTTTTCCAGCGAATCACTTGCGCAATCGGGCACTGGCGGCCTTGGCGAAAGTCAGGGTTCTGGCGAGGTGGACATGGCCAAGGTTGCCGAAACCGCAAGGTTGCAGGACGTGGAGGCCGCACTTCTGGGGTTTGGTGGTGAATCCATGCTCGACGACAACATGCTGCGCCATGTCGTGACGCGATTGACCGACGAAGGTCTGGTGATCGAGCTTTTCGACCGCGCCGACGGGCGGCTGTTTCTGGATGATACCGCTGAACCATCCCCGATCACCCGGTCGATCGTCCGAACCTTGTTCAAGGTGCTGGCCGCTGAACCCAACGCCATCGCAGTAACGGGGCATGTGCGGTCGCTTGCTGTCGTGCGGCGCGAACGAGAGGGCTGGACACTCTCTACCTCGCGGGCTGCAGCCACCCGCGAACTGCTGGCCGATGCCGGGCTGCCCGAGGGCCGGTTCGCTCGCCAGACCGGCAAGGGTGACCGCGCGCCGGTGACCGCTGACGCCACCGCGCTGCGCAACAACCGGATCGAAATCATTTTGCTGCGGGCAGAAGCGGGCCGGCGTTAGGTGAACTTTAAGAGGCTGGCTTTAGGACAGGGGCGAAACTTGTTGGAAGGGCCCAGAATGACAATCTCCTCCTCGCTCAACGCCTCTGTCGCGGGGCTGGCTGCCAATGCCTCTCGGCTGGCCACGATCTCGGACAATATCGCGAACTCTTCGACTTTTGGCTACAAGCGCGTCGAAACGGATTTCCATTCGATGGTAATTGAGAACGGGGCTGGCGGATACTCTGCCGGCGGCGTGCGCACGTCGACCCAGCGTCTCATCGACCAGCGTGGGTCGCTTGTCGCCACGTCCAACCCCACTGATCTGGCCGTGCGGGGCAGGGGTATGTTGCCGGTAACGACAGAGGCTTCTTTGCAGGTCGACAACGGGGACAATCCCATGTTTCTGGCAACCACCGGGTCCTTCCGCACGGATGATCAGGGGTATATGCGTACCTCGTCGGGACTGGTCCTGATGGGGTGGCCCGCTGCAGCCGATGGAACCATTCCGGCCTACCCGCGTGACGCCGTGAACGGGCTGGAACCGGTCCAGATCAATGCCAACCAATTCGCGGGTGAACCGACCACACGTATGGATATGGCACTGAACCTGCCTGCCACCTCGACCGAGGCCGGGGGTGCGGGTGGCACCGAAACACTGTCGATCGAGTATTTCGACAATCTGGGAAAGTCCGCAAACCTGAGCATCGATTTCAATCCGACCGTGCCGGCTGCCGGGGCGTCCAACGAATGGACGATGACGATCAGCGACAGTGCGTCGGGCGGTGCGATTGTCGGCGAATACACACTGACATTCGACGGAACACGCGGCGCGGGGGGCAGCTTGCTTACCGTCGCCGAAACCATCGGCGCACCCTATGATCCCGCCACCGGTACAATTGAAGTCGCTGTCGATGGAGGGCCATTGACCATCGGGCTCGGTGGGCCCGGTTCCGAAGCTGGCATGACGCAACTGTCCGATGCCTTTGTGCCTACCTCGATTTCGAAAAACGGAACATCCGTGGGAAACCTGACTTCTGTCGAGGTTGACGCAAACGGTTTCGTGCGGGCCTCATTCGACTCCGGGATCAACCGCGTTCTCTATCAGGTCCCCTTGGTCGATGTGCGAAACGTCAATGGGTTAGAGGCGCTGGATGGGCAGACTTACGCTGTGACAACTGACAGCGGCCCTTTCTTCATGTGGGATGCGGGTGATGGCCCGACGGG
>Ga0307966_1000156_pt1 | contig 54954 bp, 53 predicted proteins | sample OrgLakmetagen646_FD_203141 | JGI IMG/M metagenome (GOLD analysis project Ga0307966, IMG submission 203141) | Saline water microbial communities from Organic Lake, Antarctica - #646 | ecosystem: Environmental > Aquatic > Non-marine Saline and Alkaline > Saline | place: Antarctica: Organic Lake... | reverse complement strand
CGACGGCCAGAAAACACGGGCTCAACATCCTGGAAACCCTGACCCTGCCACCATCTCAGATCATCGCACGGCTCTGACGGCACAAACCCCCGCACCCCGTATCGGAGAGGGTGCTTGGGAGTTACGAAATTTTGTATTTGGAGACGGACTGAAAGCCTTCAGCCAAGAACATGTCATACCGCATATTGTCATGTAGTACCGCCTGCATGCACCGCCTGGAGAATGCCGGAAGCTGGTGGCTATGAAGGGTAAGATGCCGCCAACTGTTGTGCGCCCCGGACGCCAGCGTGCCAAGGGCTGCAATCGTATTGGATCAAGCCCAGTCCGTGGCGAGGATGTTGAATGTCTTGATCCGTGAATACAACGTTGTCGGCTTGACGCCCAGAAGCGCCGCAGCCCCCGTAGGGCCTGCAACGCGGCCGCAGGTTTCACGCAAAGCGGCGATCAAGTTGCTTCGGGCGATGTCCTGCATCTGTGCTTCGGTGCGCACGGTTAAGTTGGATTGAAGGCTTGCAGCGGTCCCTGCCAGTTCAACGACCATTTTTCCGCCCTGTGACACGATGGCGGCCCGTTCCATTACGTTGTGAAGTTCGCGAACGTTGCCGGGCCAGTCATAGGACCGCAATTGCCGCACGACCCGTTCGGTCAGGACCGGCTCTGGCCGGTTCAATCTACGGCAGGCGACCTTCAGAAGATGCTGCGCCAGCAGGGGAATGTCGTCTTGCCTGTCGCGCAACGGCTGGCAGGCGATCGGGAAGACATTCAAGAAAAGGTAAAGATCTTCCCGGATGCTGTGCGACCGACGCGCCTGAAGCTCTGACAGACACGTCGATGCGATAACACGGATATCAAGAGGTTTTTCGCGCGTGTCCCCAAGGCGTGTCACGGCCTTGTTTTGCAATGCCGCAAGCAGTTTGCCCTGAATATCGAAAGGCAGGTCCTCGACGTCGTCCAGAAACAACGTGCCGCCATGCGCCAGCTCCAGCTTGCCCGGTTTGTCCCGTGTGGCCCCGTTGGGTGCGCCGCGGACTTGCCCGCAGATTTCCGCCTCGACCTCTTCGGGAGCGACCGAGCTGCATTTGAAGTGAATGAGGGGACGTCGCGCACGTGGGCTGGCTTTGTGAATGGCGTTGGCAACCAGGGATTTGCCGGTTCCGGTCTCACCACTGATCAGAACGGTTGCATCCGTTCCCGCGACCAGGTCGATGCGTGTCACCGCCTGCCGGACGGACGGCGAGCCGCCGATGATGTTGTGATGTGCCCGCTCTGACGTGATGGCCTCTTGCAGATAGGTGTTTTCCTGTTCCAGCTTGTCGCGCAGCGTGGCGACCTCTTGCAGGGCTTCAAGCAACTTGCGTTCGCCTTCCTTGCGCTCGGTTATATCGCGAAAGATGACGACAGCGCCCGCCAGAACCCTGTGATCGTAGATTGGCGTAGAGACATATTCGACGCGGATGGGCTTGCCGTCCTTTCGCCAGAATACCTCATCCTCGATCCTGTTGACCTGCTCGAAGCGAAAGGAACGGTAGATCGGGCAATTTTGCGAAGGGTAGATATCACCGTTCAAGTGGTGGTGATGGATCATCGAATGAATGTCATGACCCAACAGGTCCTCGCTGGTCCACCCAAGCATTTCCTGCGCGGCCCGATTGACGAACGTCGTCTTGCCTTCCGCGTTGACGCCGTAGATGCCTTCGCCCGCTGCGTTCAGAATAAGCTGGTTCTGCCGTTCCAGTTCGGCAAAGAAGGTTTCCGTGCGCTTCCACTCCAGCAGCCCGGCACGGAAGGTTTCGGCCGCAGCTGCCTTTTCGGACCGGCGATCGAGCGCGTTCAGGTCCATGAGTGTCAGCATGACCCAGCCGGCTTCTTCGGGAACCGGACGTGCATGAAGTTCACAAAGCAACGCGCGATCGTCCTCGGATGTCAGCGCGACGTCGCGGGTCCAGCTTTCCCCCCGGTGGTCCACCTCTTCGATGAAAACAACGAATGTGGGGAATGCGTCGCCGAGATAGTGTGAAAACCGCCTTGGACGCGCATCCTGTCTGCCGGTCAGCAGCGTTGCCGCATGGCCATTCCAATTGACGATGCGGTCACTGGTTGTGTCAAGCACAAGCGCTGGCTGCGGAATGGCTTGCAAAAGGGAATCAGAGTCGAGGGGGTCAAGCATCATGGTCACAGCCTAACGCTGCATCGCGGCGCAGACTAACGATATTTCGTAAATTACGATTTGTCGTAAAAATGCGATGGTGTATTGCTCGATAAGATACTGATAAATATAGTATTTAATTAAAGCTCAAATGTTGGGCTCTGACTTTATCACGTTCTGCTTCGCTGTCAGCCTAAGGGAAGACAATGTGCAAAGGGGAACGTCATGACGATCAAGAGCCTTGGGAACCCGTTTTCCGAAAAGACCGATTTGAGACACGGCGCTGACTGTGGCTGCGATGGGTGCGCGTCCGGCCATGGCAGTCATGCCAGCCAGTTCCAACCGCATCAGATGTCGACCGAGCAGATGTTGGAGCGCGCCGTCGAAAGCGCCATCGTCCGTTCGGTTTTTGGTCAAAGCGACATCGGTCGACGGTCATTCATGGGGATGCTGGGCGGCACCACCGTTGCGGCAGCTCTTGCTTCGGTCTTTCCGATCAATCAGGCCAAGGCCGCGATCCTGGATAATCTTGGGCCGCCGGAAAAGACCAACCTGAACATCGGCTTCGTCCCGATCACCTGTGCAACGCCGATCATCATGGCCCAGCCCATGGGATTTTACGAACGCTACGGTCTGAACGCCGAGGTGATCAAGACCGCCGGTTGGGCGGTGGCGCGAGACAAGTCGCTGTCCGGCGAATACGATGCAAGCCACATGCTGACGCCGATGCCTTTGGCGATGACACTTGGTGCCGGATCGGTTGCAGAACCCTATATCATGCCGCCCGTCGAAAACATCAACGGTCAGGCCATCGTCCTGTCGAACGAACACCTCGACAAGCGCGATCCATCGCAGTGGAAAGGCTTCACCTTCGGGGTGCCGTTCGAGTATTCCATGCATAATTTCCTGCTGCGCTACTACGTGGCGGAGTTCGGTCTGGACCCCGATGTCGATATCCAGATCCGCGTCGTGCCCCCGCCTGAAATGGTGGCAAACCTTCGGGCCGGCAATCTTGACGGTTATCTGTCGCCGGACCCGTTCAACCAGCGCGCGGTCTGGGAAGGCATCGGCTTTATCCACATCCTGACCAAGGAAATCTGGGAAGGGCATCCTTGCTGCGCCTTTGCGGCACCGCTGTCGTTCGCGACGGAACTGCCCAACACCTACGGCGCCCTTCTCAAGTCGATCATCGATGCGACGCAATACGCCTCGGACCCCGAAAATCGAAAAGAGATTTCGGCGGCCATCGCGCCCACGAACTATCTCAACCAACCGGTCGAGGTGATCGAGCAGGTGTTGACCGGCACCTATGCAGACGGCCTTGGGGAGGTGAAGGTGGTTCCCGACCGTATCGATTTTGACCCCTTCCCATGGCATTCGATGGGTGTCTGGATCCTGACCCAGATGAAGCGCTGGGGTTATATCGAAGGCGATGTCGATTATCGCGGAGTTGCCGAGCAGGTCTATCTGGCGGCGGATGCGAAGAAGGTGATGAATGACCTCGGGTATGATGCGCCGGACATCACATACAAATCGCATATGATCATGGGCAAGACCTTTGATCCTGCCGAACCCGAAGCCTATGTCGCAAGCTTCCCGATCGGAAAGGGCTGATCCATGCTGGACAGTCTTTCGGTCAACAAGCGCGCCGCACTTTTGTCGATTGTCATGCTTGTGGTCGGCCTCCTGATCTGGGAGGCCGCCATTCCGGCACAGCAGGCCGTCGGCGAGCTTACAGAATATGAACGGCTGACCGGGGGCGGTGCCCAGAAGGCAGGTGTGCCGCCTCCAAGTCAGGTTGCGGTGAAGGCATGGCAGGAACTTTCGAACCCGTTCTATGACGCCGGACCGAACGACAAGGGGATCGGCATCCAGATCGGATATTCGATATACCGGGTTCTGGCCGGCTATGTCTTGGCGGCGTTGATCGCTATTCCGTTCGGTTTCCTGATCGGCATGTCGTCGGTCGCCTACAAGGCGTTCAACCCGTTCATCCAGGTGCTTCGACCGATTTCGCCTCTTGCCTGGATGCCGCTGGCACTGTTCATCATTCAGGATTCAGAAGCGTCTGCGATTTTCGTGATCTTCATCTGCTCGATCTGGCCGATGCTGCTGAACACGGCTTTCGGGGTTGCCGGCGTGCGCGAAGATTGGGTCAATGTTGCCCGAACGCATGAACTCGGTCCGTTCAAGACCGCGTTCACCGTCATTCTTCCTGCCGCTGCCCCCACCATCGTCACGGGCATGCGAATCTCGATCGGGATCGCATGGCTGGTCATCGTCGCTGCCGAAATGCTCGTCGGTGGAACGGGGATCGGCTACTACGTCTGGAACGAGTGGAACAACCTTGACCTGACTTCGGTCATTTTCTCGATCCTCATGATCGGCGTCGTCGGCATGCTGCTGGATTCCATTTTCGGTGTCCTGCAGCGCGCTGTCGCGTATGTGGAATAAGGAGAAAACCATGCCCAAACCTTTCCTCAGCATCGAGCGATTGACCCAGAAATACCCGGATGGTCAGGGCGGCACCCAGACCGTGTTCGAGAACGCCAGTTTCGGCATCGAAAAGGGGGAATTCGTCTGCATCCTTGGCCACTCCGGCTGTGGGAAATCGACCATCATGAACATTCTCGCCGGATTGTCCGAGCCGACGACGGGCGCAGTCACGATGGACGGTCTCGAGGTATCCGGTCCTTCGCTGGACCGGGGGGTCGTGTTTCAGAACTACTCTCTGCTGCCGTGGCTCTCGGCGCTGAAGAACGTGACGTTCGGCGTCAAGGCGCGCAACCGCGACTGGTCTGCCGACAGGGTCGAGACCCACGCCCGTGACTTTCTGGCAAAAGTCGGTCTTGAAGGTGACGTTGTTCACCGTAAACCCAGCCAACTGTCCGGCGGGATGCGTCAGCGCGTGTCGATTGCGCGGGCTTTTGCAAATCAGCCAAAGCTTCTGCTTCTGGACGAGCCGTTCGGCGCGCTTGATGCCCTGACGCGAGGCTCTATTCAGGAAGAATTGCTGAAGGTCTGGAGTGGCACCGAACAGACGGTCTTCATGATCACGCACGATATCGACGAGGCCATCCTGTTGGCCGACCGAATTTTGCTCATGACGAACGGGCCGTTCGCCCGTGTGGCGGAATCCGTCGAGATCACGATCCCGCGCCCCCGCCGCCGGACTGAAATTGTCGAGCATCCCAACTATTACGCCATCCGCAATCATCTGGTTCACTTCCTCGGTCAGCGCTCGAAAGAAATGGCAGGACAGCAAGGTGACGATGCCGATCAGCGCCCCGAAACCGTGCGGATCGACATCGTCAATCCGGCCAAGCCCGATGGGGAAAACACGTCGGTGCCCCTGCGGGCCGTAAATGAGTGATCAGAGCATCCATGACCGTTCAAGATGCGCCCAAGGCGCCCATTCCACCCTTCGCCTTTGACGACGCCGTCCGGAAAGTGCGGATGGCGGAAGATGCATGGAACAGCCGTGATCCCGCAAAAGTGGCCTTGGCCTATACCCCCGACACGCGTTGGCGCAACCGCGACACCTTTCTGAACGGGCGGTCCGAGGTTGAGGCGTTCCTGACCCGGAAGTGGAAGAAGGAAAGCGGCTACCGCCTGATCAAGGAGATCTGGGCGCACGACGGCAACAGGATCGCGGTGCGCTTTTGCTACGAATGGCACGATCCGGCAGGCCAGTGGGTCCGGTCCTTTGGGAACGAAAACTGGCAGTTCGACGCACAGGGTTACATGGCCCGGCGCCACGCCTCGATCAATGACGTTCAGATCGCAGGGGCCGATCGCCTGTTTCACTGGCCGCAAGGCCGAAGGCCGGATGATCACCCCGGACTGACAGAGCTTGGGCTCTGACCCTTAACATTTGCAACACCACCAAGGAGGAAAGAAAATGAAGGACAATTACGAGGTGCCAGTCATGATGACCAAGGAAGACGTGACGATGATGATCCTGTCCGCCAAGAAGCAGGCAGGGCTGACATGGGAGGAAATCGCCGGCAAGATCGACATGTCTCCGGTCTGGACACATTCGGCCTGCATGGGCATGAACGCTTTCGCAAAGGACAAGGCCGACGCGCTGGTCTCGGCGATGGGACTGCCACAGGAAGCCGCCAGCGTTCTTGCAGAGCCACCCACCAAGGTCTGGGAACAGTCGGTTCCGACGGACCCTTGCATCTACCGGCTCTACGAGATCGTTGGTGTCTATGGGCCGACCATCAAGGCGCTGATCGAGGAAAAGTTCGGAACGGGCATCATGTCGGCGATCGATTTCGACATGCAGGTGATCCGCGTGCCGCATGAAAAGGGCGATCGGGTCAAGCTTGAGATGTCGGGTAAATATCTCGCGTACAATGCGTGGTAGGGGCGTAGCGCCCTGACGTCGCAATTTGGTCGCGACCAAGACAACTGTTTGGAACATGCCAGCATTCGCGCTGCGGTCTGCGGATGCTGGCAGACGTGCGGCTGATCATGGCCTGATCGGCAATGTCTCTACCGTCATCCCCGCTGCTCGGGATTTCAGGAACAGCTCCAGCGACACCATTTCGGGTGATCCGGGGGGAAAGCGGTCCGCCCGAACGCCTGTCATGCATCCGGTAAGCCGGCGATCGAGGGTCCCAAGCGTTTCCCATTCGAGCCGATACTGGGGATAGCCGGTCGGATGCGCCTGCGGGATCCGCGCTGCCGCAAGATAACCTCCGTCATTGTCGTCATGGCATTGGGCGCAGGAGAGGTTCAGTTGGCCCATGCGAGAGGAAAAGAGTTCGGCCCCGACGGCACGGGCAGGGGCGAGGCGAGGGTCGGCATCAGGGGTGATGGGCAGCCCGCGCGACTGGTGGGTGACATAGGCAAGAAGGGCGAGACTATCGGGATCGGCCCGATCCTTTGGCGCCGCGATCTTCTGGTGACGGGACTGGCAGAGCGCGATGCGACCAGGAAGATCGACTGCGGACGAAGACGGCGCGTCGAAGGATGGATAGCGTGCTGCGACGCCCTGCATGCTGGTCTCGGCCGGTCCGTGACAGGCATCACAGCTTTGTGCCGCGGATCCCGCGGGCTCGGACCAAAGACGTTCCCCGTCCAGGACCCAGAAGGTGCCGGGGTTCATCGGATCCTCCTGAAGCGCTTGCAGATCAGGGCTCATGTCGTCGTAGCCGGTTCGGCGGTCGTCCGACCACGCCACGCCGGGTAGCAGGATGCCGATAAAGACAAAGGTGCGTATCATGACACGGTCAGGGTTCGCACCTCGCGAGAGGTGACACCCGCATTGTCCGTCCAGATGAATTCGACGTCACCCGTCGTGTCCGCCCGAAGGTGGAAACCGAGAAACGGGTTCGCCGTGATCGCGGGATAGAGATCGGCGCGGAACACCTCTTCACCCAGGTAAAGACAGGCCAGACTCTCGATGATGTCGCGCGGCACCAGCGTGCCGTCGAGACCTGTTCGGAACCCAGTTTCCATCGGGTGCTGGATCAGGATCTTGATTTCGACGATCTCGCCGGGTGCTGCGGTGTCGGGGATGTTGATCAGGACTGTCATGCTCAGACCTCCCGGCAGGCCGGGGCGGTGACGATGACATCGGTTGTCGCGGACCAGAAGCTGCCATCCTTCATCCGGGCGACGGCGTGGACGGTCTGGCTGCCGTTGAGACGGATGCGGGTCTCCACCGCGGCAAGCCCCGAGCGTGGGCCAAGATGGAACCGGGCCGTGTCGGGCAGTGGGTTTATCTCGTTGAAGATGGCGATCTCCTCGACATGGTCCTCGGCGGTCATCGGACTGTCGACCGCGACGCTGAGGGGGACAGAATTGCCGTTCTCGACCAGCAGCGGGATCTTGAGCGTCACACGCTCGGGTGTCACCGGCGCGCCGCCGGTAAAGTCTTTCAGTGCCGCCTGCATGCTGTCCGGCGTGGCGCCAGCCGAACCCGATTGCAGGACAAAGGGAAGGGAAAGAAGGGCGGTCACGGCGGTTCTGCGGGACAAGGTCATGGCGTATCTCCGGTTAATGAGGCGAGGTAGGCGACCACATCCTCTACCTCCTGCGCATTCAGTAAAGTAGTGCCCTGCCATCCCGCGCCAACCCGGACAAGGCCGTCGGTCGTGAAGTAGGGTGGCATGATGGTGTCCGGGTTCCCGATGCGGCTGTCGACGATCTGCTGGCGCAGGTCGGGAACATCGCGCCGCGCGCCGACACCGGTCAGGTCCGGCCCAAGGTTGCCGGTAAAGGTCGCCTGCGGGAAGGGACCCGCGTGACAAAGCGTGCAGAGACCGTGTTGCGGGTCGGTGACGATCGTCTCGCCCCGGACAGGATCGCCGGGCATCGCCGTCAGGGGATCGGGTAATCCTTGGGCGTTCAGGGGATGCGCCGCAAGCAGGCAGGCAGCCGCCAGGGCAACCGCGCACCACTGGATGACCCCGGCGTGCAACAATGCCCCGGCGCGGGCCGGTCGCCCGTTTGTCGGGCCGGATCGCCCGGCCCCTGTGTTCCACCCGCTATCCGTCAAAGGCTTCATGGGTAATAGCGGCGTACCATGACCGCGCATAATCGGCCTCGCGCGAACGAACGTCTACAGGGGCGTCCAGCGGACTTAACCCGCCGGCGTCTTCGATCTCTGAAAGTTTGCCGCCCACCTCGCGATAGACGCCTGCGACGGTGAAACCGTAGTCGGGGGCGGCAAGGCTGTAGCAGACATTCACGAGTTTCGGGCTCTGCGGTGTCGCGCCCCGGAACATCGCATCCAGCGCCAAGGCAAGGACCTTGGCCTGCGCATTCGCCGAAAAGGCCGATTTGGGCATCGCGCCGGGGGCGCAGGCATCGCCGATCACATGGACACCGGGAACAAGGTCGGATTCGAAGGTGATGCCGGACACCGGGCACCAGCCGGTTTCGTCCATGACACCAGCGACCCCTGCGATGGCACCGGCGCGCTGTGGTGGGATCACGTTCGCGACCGAGGCCGCTACATCGCCGAAATCGGTCTCGAGCGTGCGTGTGGTGGCATCGACCGACACGACCCGCCCGCCAAGAGACGGGGGGCGGAATTCGATCATACCGGGGTAAAGGCGATCCCAGGCTTCGAGGAACAGCGGTTGCTTGGAGAATGTCTCTTTCGCGTCGAGGATGAGAATCCGCGACGCGGGCTTGGTTGTGCTGAGATAATGCGCGATCAGGCTGGCCCGTTCGTAAGGCCCCGGCGGGCAGCGGAACGGGTTGGCGGGCGGCGCGATAACCACAAGTCCGCCATCCTCCATCGCCGCGAGTTGGGACTGCAAAAGGGCGGTCTGTGATCCGGCCTTCCAGGCATGGGGCATTTCGTCGGCTGCGGCGGCGTCGTAGCCCGGAATTGCGTCAAAGCGCATGTCGACCCCGGGGGATAGCACCAGACGGTCCCAAGGCAGAACCTCACCGCCAGCAAGGGTCAGTGTCTTCGAGGCAGGATCGACGTCGGTAGCGGTGTCCTGCACAAGGCGCAGCCCTTCAGTCGTCACCCCGGCCAGCGGAAAGGTCAGGGCCGACATCTCGTCAAAGCCGCCAAGGACCGCGTTCGAGAAGGGGCAGGTGACGTAGGTCGGGTCGCGCTCTACCAGCGTCACGTCATGGCCCAATCCGGCAAGCTGCCGCGCTGCCGTGGCACCGCCAAACCCGCCGCCCACGACGACGACGCGGCCCCGGTCCTGCGCGGACAGGGCGCGTGGCCCGCCCGCGACACCGGCGGCAATCGCGGCAGCGGCGCCAGAGGCGATCAGACGGCGTCTATCGAGACTCATCCTTCATTCCTTCTTCGGCGATCCAGTGGGAAATGGCCGCGATTTCGTCGTCGGAAAATCCGACGGCCAGCCGGGGCATGAGGGTGCCGGCTCTGGTGCCGTCCTTGTAGCCGGACATGGCCGCACGGATGTCGTCCTCTGTCCATCCCTCAAGAGGCAGGGCGCTGCCCGCACCATGACAGCCCGAACAGGTGGTCGCACCGATGGGGGGCTCTTGAGCCTGCAATGCGGTCGCGCCCAGACACAGGCCGATCATCAACAGTTTGCGCATGATGGAACCCTTTTCATCGGATCCTGACCGGGCGGCCCGCATCCGGGGCCGCCCGCTGATCGACCCTGTATCAGGTCGGGCTCAGGTCGTGCTTGTTGAGCGGCAGTTCGCGGACACGCTTGCCGGTTGCGCGATAGACCGCATTCATGACCGCAGGTGTCGCGACAAATATCGTGGGTTCGCCCACACCGCCCCAGAACCCGCCGGACGGGATCAGGTGGCTTTCCACTTCGGGCATTTCCCACATCGAGACGATGGGATAGGTGTCGAAATTCTCTTCCTGCACCTGTCCTTCTTCGATCGTGACCTGGCTCAGTAGGCCCGCGCTGAGACCATAGGCGAAAGAGCCCTCGATCTGGGCCTCGATCTGTTGCGGGTTCACCACATGACCCGGATCGGTCGCCGCGACGATCTTGTGGATCGTGAGATTGCCCCTGTCGTCGACCGAGACTTCGGCCGCCGCCGCGACATAGGACCCATAGCCCATATGCTGGCAAAGGCCGCGGAACCGGCCCTCGGGGGCCGGTGTGTCCCAGCCGATGCCTTCGGCCACCTTTTCGAGCACGGCAAGGTGAAGCGGGTGGTCCTGCATCAGCCCCCGACGGAACTCCAGCGGATCCTTGCCCGCAGCGTCCGCCAGTTCATCCATGAAGCATTCAAGGTAGAACGCGTTCTGGTTGTTGTTGACACCGCGCCAGAACCCGGGACGCAGAGGCGGGTTGCGCATCGCGTGATCGACCAGAAGGTTGGGCACGGTATAGCCGAACTCGCCTTCGGTGCTTTCGGCCTGCAGACCCTGGAAGGTCAGGGGGTCCATCCCGTCTTCCAGTGCGAAAGGCATCAGGCCGGCAAAGATCGACTGCCCCGAAATCCGGATGTGCATGCCGGTCAGGTTACCGTCTGCATCGAGCGCACCGCGCATCCGCGCCTTGGTGGTGGGATGGTAGGTGCCGTGGGTGCTGTCCTCTTCGCGGCTCCAGATCACCTTGACCGGTGTTCCTTTCATCTCCATCCCGACCCTGACCGCGATGACAGTGTAGTCCGACGAGCTTGCCCGCCGTCCAAAGCCACCGCCAAGGTTGATGCGATGGATATCGCACTGCGGGATCTCGAGCCCCGAAGTTTCCGCAGCGACGGCAAGGTCGGTCTCGGCATTCTGGGTGGCGACCCAGACCTCGCAGCTATCGTCGGTCACAAGGGCCATGGCGTTCATCGGTTCCATCGTGGCGTGGTGCTGCGATGGATAGTGATAGACCGCCTCGACCACCTGCGCGGCCCCGTCCAGGGCCGCCTCCACATCACCTGCCTCGTTGCCGACGAAACCATCGTTTGCCGTCAGACCCTCGTTCAGCATTGCCTCGAGATCGGCCATGCCGAAGGTCGCGTTCTCGCCTAGGTCCCATTCGATAGGCAGCGCATCAAGCGCCGTCTTGGCCCGCCACCAGGTATTGGCCACGACCACGACTGTGTCCTCGCCGATCTGCACGACCTTCTGGACACCGGGCATCCCCGTCACCGCATCGGCGTCGAAACTGACGATCTTGCCGCCCAGAACGGGTGTTTGCTTGACCGCGCCCAGCATCATGCCCGGTTGTGTCAGGTCGATGGCGAATTTCCGGCTGCCGTCCAGCTTGTCCGCAGTGTCGAGCCGCAGAACCGAAGTGCCTGCGACTGTCCATTCGCTTGGATCCTTGAGCGTCACCTCGGCGGGAACGTCTAGGGTTGCGGCCTCGGAGGCGACATCGCCATAGGTCAGCGTCGCGCCGTCCGGACCGGTGATGATGCCTTTGGCGACGGTCACTTCATCGACATCGACGCCCCAGCGGTTCGCTGCAGCCTGCAAAAGCATGAGCCGTGCCGCGGCCCCACCTTCGCGCACCATCTGCTGCGACGTGCGGATGCCCTGGCTGCCAAAGGTGCCGAAGGACCCCCAGATCCGGTCCCGCGCGACGTTTTCACCCGGTGTCGGATAGGACCATGTGACAGTGTCCCAGTCACATTCCAGTTCCTCGGCAACCAGCTGCGCCAGACCTGTCAGCGTCCCCTGACCCATCTCGATCTTGGCGACCCGCACGACGACCGTGTTGTCGGGGTTGATGACCACCCAGGCGTTCAGTTCCGGGGTGGACCCGGTGGCGTTCTGCGCTGCACCCGGCAGGGCAAGTCCAAGCGACAGGCCGCCTGCGGCGGCGGTTCCGGCCAGAAACGACCGGCGGGACAATGTGATGCGTTGTGTCATGATCTCCCCCCTCAGCTCAGCTCTGCGGCGCGCTTGATGCCCGCCTTGATCCGGTTGTACGTCCCGCAGCGGCACAGGTTCGTCATGCCCGCCTTGATGTCCTCGTCCGTGGGGTCGGGATAGTCCTCGAGGAACGCGGCGGCAGCCATGATCTGCCCGGACTGACAATATCCGCACTGCGGCACGTCAAGTTCAAGCCAGGCCTGCTGAATTGGATGCGAGCGGTCGGCGGAAAGGCCTTCGATCGTGGTGATGGTCTCGTCGGGTCGGACGTCCTGCAGTTGCACCTGGCAGGACCGCACCGGTGCCCCATCGATATGCACCGTGCAGGCGCCACAGGCCGCGACACCGCAGCCGTATTTCGTGCCGGTCAGGCCCAACTGCTCTCGCAGCACCCACAAAAGGGGGGTATCGGGCTCGGCGTCGACTTCAAGGTTGTTTCCGTTCACCGTCAGTGTTTGCATCTTCTATCTCCTCCCGAACTTTGGTCTTAAAGGTTAGTGGACGAAATGGGGGTTGGCCAGAAAATTGTCCGCCTGCAGCATGGGGCGGGGACCGGAGGGCCGTCAGCTTTCGTCACTCAGGCTGGACAGGTCGATCGGGCCGGTCATGGGCGCATGTGCGGGAAAAGTGGATTGCGACAGGATCGTGCCCGCTTCGTCGACGACGAGCCGCAGGGCGCGGCCACCGCAATAGAAGGTCAGCCGCCATCGCCCGGCATCCGCGTCGACCCCGGTTTCGCTGCGGCTGGTGATCTCGCCGCCGCGCAGTTTCTTGGGAACGTCTGCTGCGGGGATGCCAAAGGCCGCGCCGACGATCTCGGCATCCACGACGAAGCCGTCGGTGGAAATTGCAACATGACTCATCTGCGGGTCTCCTCTATCGCTGGCAGTAGCTTGTGGGCCGAAGCATAGCGAACCGGTGCTGCGGGGGAAACTTTCGAACGCGGGTTCGACCGGATCGCGCCGCAGCAGAGGAGTAGCGATTGGGGGATGGCTCTTTTGAGCGGCCCGCACCTTGGAGCGATCCGGATAAACCGGCGTCGCCTTGGCGCATCGGCAAGTGCGGCGGGCGGCACGGGATGCGCCGCCCGCCGCGAGACAGGTTTAGAACGGGCTGTCTTCGAAATAGAACTGCTCGGCGTTTTCGGGGGTAATCAGCTGCGAGCCGATGATGAACCGGCCCGATACCGGCGTATCCGACACGAGGCCGAGCGCGGTCAGCTCGATCGCCGTCGAGATTTGCGCAGGCGGATAGGACACGTTCGCGGGCAGTTGCGGATCACCGTCGCGGATGCGGCCGATGATCTCTTTCATGCCGGCACCGCCGACGACCCACATCTCGTCCTGACGATCCGCCTGTTCGATGGCGGCCAGAACGCCGATGGCCATGTCGTCGTCCGAGGCCCAGACTGCGTCGATGTCGTCAAAGCGCGACAGGAAGTCCTGCATCACGGTGAAGGAATCGTCGCGGTTCCAGTTGCCGTGCTGCATGTCGAGAATGTTGATTCCCGACCCATCAAGGGCAGCCGTGAAGGCATCGACACGTTCGTTGTCGATCGTCGTGGGGATGCCGCGGAAGACGACGATGTTGTCGCCCTCGTCAAGATTGTCGACGAAGTATTCGCCGGCAAGCTGCCCGAAGCCCGAGTTGTCGCCAGCGACATAAAGATCCTCGATGCCCTCGACGGTCAGACCACGGTCGACCACGGTAACCCAGATGCCCTGCTCGGCCACGGCCTGCACGGGCGAGGTCAACGGCTCGCTTTCGAACGGCAACACGACCAGCGCGTCAATCCCGCGGGTGGCGACCATGTCCTCGACATCGTTGACCATCTTGGCCGCGTCGCCAGCGGTAGCGAGCACGAATTCGATGTTGGGGTAGGTGGCCTCCAGCCGCTCGATGGTGTCACGGGCGTGGAAGTTCAGACCACCCATGAAGCCGTGCGTGGCCGACGGGATCGCGACGCCGATGGTGTAGGTCTCGTCCTGCGCCTGCGCGCCGGTTGCGACGGCTAGCCCGGCGACCAGTGCGGCCCCCTTGAAGATATCTCTGCGTTTCATGATAGTTCCTCCCTTGGTTTGAATGTCCACCTTACTTTGCGGACTTGCTTTCCCGCTGCAAAACGACAGCGAGGATGACGATGACGCCCTGGATCGCGCCGTTCAGATACGGGCTGACGATCGAGGCGAGATTCAGGATATTGCCGATCAGGCTGAGGATCAGCACGCCGACCACGGTGCCCCAGACACGGCCGAAGCCGCCTTTCAGCACGGTGCCGCCGATGATCACTGCGGCAATAGCCTCGAGTTCCCACAGCACGCCGGTGTTGCCGGATGCCGACCCAAGCCGGGGGACATACATGATCGTCGCGAGACCCACGAGCATGCCCAGAAGGGCATAGGTCGCCATGCGAACCCGCGCGACCTTGACCGCTGAATAGGTTGCGACCTGTTCGTTGGCGCCGATGGCGGCGCAGTGGCGGCCAAAGGCGGTGTGCCGCATGGCAAGTTCGCCGATGATGGCCACAATCGCGAAGACGATGATCGGCCATGACAGCCCCAGAATGCCGTCGTAATAGACCGGTCGGTAGACGCCGCGCAGGGCGAAATCCAGCGACAGGGTGCCACCGTCGGCCAGCCATGTGACCAGACTGCGATAGATGCCCATGGTTCCCAGCGTCACGATGAAGGCCTCGATTCCGACCTTGGAAATCAGCACACCATTCAGCAGGCCCGCCGCGATCCCGACGACCAGTGCGACGGCCATGCCGACAAGCACAAGCGGCACACCGGCCCCCATGACCGGCACCAGAGCGTTCATCACCATAATCATCACGCCTGCCACGAAGGCAGCCATCGCCCCGACTGACAGGTCGATCCCGCCTGCGGTGATCACAAAGGTCATGCCGACCGCAATGATCCCGATGAAGGCCGAGCGGGCTGCGACGTTGGTCAGGTTTTCCGGGCTCAGAAAGCTCAGGTTCAGCATCGCCCCGATGATGATCAGTGCGACCATGGCAAGCAGGGGCCCAAGCACGTTCAAGTTCAGCCGCTTGCGGCGGGGTAGGGTCGTCGTGGTTGCGTCGGTCATGCCGGCACGGCCTCCTGATCTCTGGTTTCCATGGCCAGCTGCAGAATTGCCGACTCGGTGATCGCATCGCCCTCCAGTTCGCCGGCGATGAAGCCACGCCCCATGACCACCACGCGGTTTGCAAGGCTCATGACCTCGGACAGTTCCGAGGAGACGACGATTACGCTTTTGCCCTCTGCAGCAAGCTGGTTGATGAATTGATAGATTTGCTGCTTGGTGCCGATGTCGATGCCACGGGTCGGCTCGTCGATGATGACGATGTCGGGGTTGGCCAGCATCGTCTTGGCCAGCAGCAGTTTTTGCTGATTGCCGCCCGACAGGTTGCCCGCCTTCATGTTGCGGTCTCCGGCCCTGATGTCGAAGTCAGTAAAGGCCTGTGTCAGGGCGCGGTCCTCGGCGGCTTTGTCGATCCGCACATTGGTGAACTTGTCCAGCGCCAGAAGCGTCAGGTTCTCGCGCAGCGACTTTCCCAGCAACAGGCCCTTGTCCTTGCGATCCTCGGTCAGGTAGACCAGCCCCGCCTTGCGGGCGGCCAGCACCGAGCCTGCTTGCAACGGCTGCCCCATGACACGCACGGTGCCTGTGGCATGGCGCAGACCGACGACACCTTCCATCAGCTCGGTTCGCCCGGCACCGACAAGGCCGGCAACGCCCAGCACCTCGCCCCGGCGCAGGGTGAAGGATGCGTCCCGCACATAGCCCGGCACCGTCAGGTTCTTTACCTCCAGCACGGTGTCGGACTGGGCCACGGTCTTGTCGGGAAAAAGGTCGGACAGTTCGCGCCCGACCATGGCTTCCGCCATCTGGTCCGGCGTCAGGTCTGCGGCGGGCGCATGAGCCACAAGATGACCGTCGCGCAGCACGGTGATGCGGTCGGCGATGCGCGCGATCTCGTCCAGCTTGTGCGACGTATAAAGGATCGCTGTGCCCGAAGCGCGCAAGCGGTCGATTTGGTCCAGCAGGATTTCGGTTTCGCGGCCCGTCAGCACGGCAGTCGGCTCGTCCATGATCAGCACACGCGCATTGCGACCCACCGCGCGGGCGATCTCGACCATCTGGCGGTTCGGCACCGAAATGTCCGAGATGCGCAACCGTGGATCAAGCGGGCAGTTCAGCGACTCGAGAAGGCGACGGCTTTCGGCCTGCATCGCGGCGTGATCCAGAAACAGGCCCCGGGTCAGTTCACGGCCAAGAAACATGTTCTGTTCAACAGTCAGTTGCAGCGCGAGATTGAATTCCTGATGGATCATGATGACGCCGGCGGCCTCTGCCTGCCGGTGGTCGGCAAAGCTGACGGTCTCGCCGTCCAGCCGCAGGCCGCCGCCCGTCGGATCAAGATAGCCGCCCAGAATCTTCATCATCGTCGACTTGCCTGCGCCGTTCTCGCCGATCAGCGCATGAACCTCGCCGGGGCGCAGGTCAAAGTCGATGTCGAACAGCACCTGGATCGGTCCAAAGCTGCGCGACACCTTTTCGGCAGTGAGCACTGATGTGGTCATTGCGTGCAAATACGATGCGCAAGGTGTCTGTCGTGAGATCGCGCAGCATATCCGACGCCTAACGCCGGACACGGGATGCGCCCGTGTCGTGTCTTCATGCGACTGCTCCTCCCCTGAGCCGACGGATACGTCCGCCAAAACGACGTAATCGTTTCCGAACGAGCATTGCGCAGAGTGAAAACCGTTACAAGGGAAACATCCTAATTTCGGTTAGTAATATGAAAGTATTAAGGAATTCAAAGGTTCACGCGTTCTCGTCGCAGGGCAGGACCGTCCCTGCCATCGGTGCTGAAGCACAAGGGCAGGGGGCATGCATTGTCCTGTGTTCAGCTTGCGACAGAGAATCCGTCCCGCGTGCGACCAGAGGGGCTCAACGATCCAGCAGATCTGTCGCGGTTCGCAGTGCCGGGTGCAGTTCGCGCCAAGCCCGAAATCTGGCGGTTGCGATGTCAGCGGCTTCTTGCGTCGCCGCAACCGGTGGTCCGGTCGGAACGATCTGCTGGGTTGCTGCATCGAGGCTGTCCAGCAATCCGGCACCGGCCCCTGCGATGACGATGGCGCCAAGGGCTCCCGGTTCTTTCGTCTGAACCGGAACGAGTGTCCGGCCAAGTGTATTGGCCCTGATCTGGGTCCAGACGGATGATGCAGCCCCCCCGCCGCCGAAGCGAAGCGTGCTGGCCTGAATGCAGGCACTGTCTTCGACAGCTTCAAGCGCCAGCCGTGCAGCGAAGGCCACGCCTTCCATCACCGCGGCTGCAATGGCTGCGGGGCCATGATTGCTGGAAAGTCCGGCGAATCCGCCGCGGGATGCCGCGTCCCAAAGCGGTGCACGCTCGCCCTCGAGATGTGGCAGGAAAAGGGGGCTGTCGGGCCGGATCGGGGCTTGAAGGGCGAGGTCGGACATCTCGTTCAGGCTTTTCCCCAGCATCCCTGCGCCCCAGGCGACCGAAGCACCACCGGATTGCGTCGGCCCCGCATGAAGCGCGATGCCCCGCCAAGGCGGAAATGTGACCACACCAGGGGCGCCGCGCCCTGCCGACGAGATCACGGCAAGCACATCGCTGGTTCCGGAAAGATACATGCCCTCGCCGTCCCGCGCGAGGCCAAGACCGAACAAGGAGGCCCAGGCGTCCATCGTCCCGCGAATGACCGGCACGCCCGCGAATGGTCCCTGGCGGATTTTCCCCGCAGCGGCCAAGGGGTCGGACAGCGGAGGCAGGATATCAGCAGCCCCTTTTGAAAGGTCGAGGATGGCGGGTGCGTAGGCCAGCGACGGCCCCACAAGACCAACGGATGAAAGGGGATCGGTGCCGACATGGCCAGTCAGGCGCGCGATGATCCAGTCTTTCGGCACCAGCAGGTGGCGGGCCATCGCCGCGCTGTCCGGCTCATGGCGCATCAGCCACGCAAGGCGGGACAGGGCATGGCTTGCGTCAATCGGAACGGGCGCACCCAGCGCCGCGATCTTGGCATCCTCCCCAATCGCGGTGTCCAGCCGGGCAGCCTCGGTCGCTGCGCGCCCGTCCTGCCAGGTGATCGCGGGCCGCAAGGGCATGAGGTCCGTGTCACAAAAGAGGTGGGTATTGACCTGACCGGTCACACCAAGCACCGCGACGTCACCCGCGCGGGGATGCGCGGCAAAGCGGTCAAGCGCCTGTTGCACTGCCGTCCACCAGTCCGCCGGATCCTGCTCGGCCACGGAATGGCCGTGACGGTGCATGTCGTGTGCCGCATGGAACCGGTCAAGCACCCGACCCGCGACATCGCTCATCACCGCCTTCACAGAGGTCGTGCCGATATCGATCCCGATCAGAACCGCTTTTCCGCTTTTCGCCATTCACTCACCGCACTGGACGGGCCGGACCGGCCCTGACATACCTTCGCCAACACTAAAGATGAAAATGCAGGAAGGACAAGATGATGGCGACACGGGCAATGTTCACAAGCGCGGTTCTGGCAGCAGGACTGTCCGGTGCCGCAGCGGCGCAGGAAGTGGCGGTCATCACCCCCTACCTTTCGCAGCCGGGGACGCAATTCTACGTTGACGGCTTCGAGGCACAGGCCGAAGAGCTTGGCTGGGACGTGAACGTCGTCGATACAGCGGGCGATGTCGGGGCGGTGATCAGCCGGATCGAGGACGTCGTGACGCGGGGCGTCGATGCCATCGTGATCAGTGTCGACCCTGCGCAGGTCGGTGCGGGCCTGCAGACCGCTGCAGATGCAGGCATCCCCGTCGTGGGCATGGATGCGGGCAGTGATCCGCTTGTCGCGGCCAACATCACGTCCAACGGCTATGCGATGGCCGCGGAAACCGCAGTCTATGTCGCCAACCGGATCGGTGGCGAAGGCAACGTGGTGATGTTTACATTCGATCCCTTCCCGCCGGTGCAGGTCAGGGGCGTGGTTGCCGATGCCATTTTCGGCAATTTTCCGGACATCGACGTGATCGATCGCATCACACCTGACGTCAGTGACGGCGGCATCGCGGACAGCCGGGCACAGATGGAAGCCGTGCTTTCCGCCAATCCCGAACCGGGCAGCATCGCTGCCGTCTGGGCCGCCTGGGACCAGCCCGCGCTGGGCGCGCTTCAGGCCATCGAAGCCGCAGGGCGCACGGACGAGGGCATCGTTATCACGGGTATCGACGCGAACCCGCAGGCGCGCGACGCGATTGCAGCGGGCGGCAATTTCGAGGCGTCCGTTGCGCAGGACTTCGAAGGCATCGGCCAGACGACGGCCGATACGGTAGCGCGCCTGCTTGCCGGCGAGGACCTGATCCAGCGGGTGATCTATGTGCCGACGGAACTGGTCACGGCCGCAAACGCAGCCGATTGACGGCTGGTCGACGCAGGTATGACCGAACTGGTTCTTGAGGGGCTTTCCCGCGCCTTCGGGCGTGTCCGCGCGCTCGACGGTGTGAACCTGACCCTGCGCCGTGGCGAGGTGCACGCCCTGATGGGCGAGAACGGTGCGGGCAAGTCGACGCTGATCCGGCAGTTGGCAGGATTGGACCGACCCGATGAAGGGCGGATGTTGCTTGACGGCAGGCCGCTGCCCCTTGGAAGCCCGACCGTGCTTCGTGACGCTGGCCTGCGCTTTATCCATCAGGAGCTGCATCCCGTGCGCGGCCTGAGTGTGGCCGAAAACATGCATCTCGACCGCCGCTATCCGCAGCGGCTGGGTCTGGTGGACTGGCGCGCGCTGAACCGGGCGGCGGCCACGGCCCTTGACCGGATCGGCCTGTCGCGGATCGCGCCACGGGCGCGCATGTCCGAGCTTGGTGTCGGTGACCAGATGCTCGTGCGGCTTGCGGGCACGCTGATCGAGGATCAAGGCTCGGCGCTGCCGTGGCTCTATGTCATGGACGAGCCGACGGCCGCCCTGACCGGCGATGAAAGCGAGCGGCTGTTTTCGGTGATCGACGGACTGACCGACCGGGGTGCCGGGGTTCTTTATGTGTCGCACCGGATGCCAGAGGTTCTGCGGCTGGCACATCGCGTCAGCGTATTGCGCGACGGGCGGCATGTCTCAACCCGACAGATCGGCGATACCAGTCAGGTCCGTATCATCCGCGAGATGACGGGTCGTGATCTGTCGGCACTTTACCCGCCCCGACAGGCTGGGCGTCCCGGCGCACCCGTGCTTGAGGTCGAGGGATTGACGGCACCCGGACTGACACGAGTGAGCCTTGGCCTGCGCGCAGGAGAGATCATGGGGGTCGCCGGTCTTGCGGGTGCCGGACGCGGTGCGCTGTTGCAGGCGATCATGGGTGCCGTGCCGCGACTGGGCGGCATTGTCCGGCTTGACGGTGAAACGGTGCCTGCACGGCCCGCCGCCGCCTGGGCGCGCGGACTTGCCTATGTTCCACGCGAACGGCGCAGCGAAGGGTTGTTGCTGCGCAAGTCGATCACCGACAACGTGATGCTGCCGCATCTTACCAGCTTCGCGCGTGCGGGCGTCTTTGTCGATGCCATGCGGCAAACCCGGATGGCCAAGGCGCTGGGCCAGGAGGTCGGGCTTCGGGCCACGGGGCCGGGTCAGCCTTGCGAAGCACTTTCGGGTGGCAATCAGCAGAAGGTCGTCTTTGCGCGTGCCCTTGCCGGCAAGCCGCGTGTCCTGATCCTGGATGAACCGACACGCGGCGTCGACGTCGCGGCCAAGGCGGACATCTACCAACTGCTTCGGCGTCTCAGCGGTGAAGGGGTGTCGATCCTCATGGCGTCGTCCGACCTGCCGGAACTGCTGGGACTTGCAGACCGCATAATCGTCCTGCAGGAGGGGCGCCGGACGCATCTGCTGGAGAACCACGACATGACCGAGGCTGATCTGCTGGCCCACCTCTACGATGCGCCGTCGCCTGCGGCGACAGTGGCATGACCGGCGCTCTGCGGCGCTCTGCCGGTATCGTGGGCATGGTGGCGATCCTTTTATTCTTTGCCGTAAGCCTGCCGGATACCTTCCTCACACTGCGCAACTGGCTCAATATCTCACAGCAGATTTCAATGCTGGCGGTGGTTGCGGTGACGATGACGGTCGTTATGGCGATGGGCGATTTCGACCTCTCGGTCGGGTCAATGGCATCGCTTTCGGGGGTGGTCGCCGCGACGGCCTTCCTGCAGGGCTGGCCGATCCCGGTGGCGCTGGGCCTGTCGCTTGCGGTCGGTCTGTTGGGGGGACTGTTCAACGGCGTGATGGTGGCCGTGGTCGGCATTCTGCCATTCGTGGCGACCCTTGCCACACTCACGGTCTTTTCCGGACTTGCGTTCCTTGTCAGTGACGGCCGCACCATCTTTGGCCGCGATATCCCCTCTGCATTCTCGGACTTTGCAAGAAGCGGCCTGCCCCTGAGCTCGGGTGACGGGCCGGCGCTGGTTCTTCCGAACCTGACGCTGGTCGCCCTTGGGGTGGCCGTGGTGGTTTGGGTCGTACTGGAACAGACGACCTATGGACGGCGGCTCTATGCGCTTGGCGGAAACACCGAAGCCGCGCGGCTTGCGGGGCTTCCGGTGCGGGCGCTGCGACTTTCGGCCTATGCCTTCACGGGGGTCGGTGCCGCGATCGCGGGCATGATGTATGCCAGCCGCGTCGCCTCTGCCAACCCCACGCAGGGCGACGGTCTGATGTTGACGGCGATCGCTTCGGTATTCCTCGGGATGACGCTTACACGCGACGGAAGCCCCCGTGTGTTCGCCACGCTGGCAGGTGTTCTGGTTCTTGGCGTGCTCGACAACGGACTGACACAGATGCGGGTCGATTCCTATGTCCGCGAGGTCCTTGTAGGTGCGATCATCCTGATTGCTGTGGGAATGAGCGCCCTTGGACGTAGCGGTGCACTTCGTCGAAGCTGACCGCGACTTTGTCATTAAATCGCTGACGCGCCTTTGTTTGCGCTATCTCAAAGAAGCCGTTTTCCCGACCTGATACCATAGTGTTGCACCACGGCTTTCGGGATGAAGAAAGCCACGCACCCATCCGCAATCAGGAGTGAGACACCATGTTCGATTTTTCAGGGAAAACAGCAGTCGTGACAGGGGCGGCATCGGGGATCGGCGAAGCCATTGCCAGGGAACTTGCGGCGTGCGGGGCTTTCGTCGTCGTGTCGGACCTGCGCGAAGAGGATTGCGCCAAGACGGTTGCCAGCATTCACGAGGATGGCGGCAAAGCGGCCGCATGCGCAGCAGATGTGGCCGACCCAGAGGCGATGGAGGCATTGGTGGCCTTTGCCGAGAAAGAGACCGGCGCATTGCATCTGGCCGTGAACAACGCCGGTATCGGTGGTGCGCAGGCTCCGGTCGGTGAATATCCGCTGGAGGCATGGAAACAGGTGATCGACGTCAACCTGAACGGCGTTTTTTATGGCCTGCGCTACCAGATCCCCGCGATGGAGCGGGCGGGCGGTGGCGCCATCGTCAACATGGCTTCGATCCTCGGTAGCGTCGGGTTTGCCAATTCGTCGGCCTATGTGGCGTCAAAACATGCGCTTTTGGGGCTGACCAAGACGGCGGCCATCGAATACGCCACAAAAAGGGTCCGCATCAACGCCGTGGGTCCGGCCTTCATCCAGACGCCGTTGCTGACGGACAATCTGGATCAGGAGATGCTGGACGGCTTGGCGGGTCTGCATCCGATGGGACGTATCGGCAAACCCGCTGAAGTATCCGCACTGACCTGTTTTCTGCTGTCGGACCGGGCAAGCTTCGTGACCGGCAGCTATCATCTTGTTGACGGCGGATACACTGCACCTTGACCGGATCGAATGGTGACCACGCCCCCTGGGCTGTCGCGACGGACGATGTGCTTGGTGGGCTTGGTAGCGCGAAGGACGGCCTTGATGCAGACCGTGCAACGGCCCGGCTTGCCGAACATGGCCCCAACAGGCTTCCTCGGGCCCCGCGCGCCGGTCCGCTTGCCAGACTGGCGCGGCAGTTCAACAACCTGCTGATCCTCGTCCTGATTGCCGCAGCGGCGATCACGGCAAGTCTGGGGCATTGGATCGACACTGGCGTCATCATGGCGGTGGTCGTCATCAACGCGGTCATCGGCTTTGTTCAAGAGGGCAGGGCCGAGGCCGCGATGGATGCGTTGCGCGACATGCTTGCACCCAGAGCCAACGTGATCCGCAATGGTGAGAGGATGTCGATTCCCGGCGCTGACCTCGTGCCCGGCGACATCGTCCTGCTGGATGCCGGCGACAAGGTCCCCGCCGATCTGCGGCTGATCGAGGTGTCGGGCATGACCGTCGAGGAAGCCATGCTGACAGGGGAATCCGTGCCTGTCCGCAAGGCGACCGACCCTGTCGCGCAGGACGCCCATCTGGGGGATCGCGCCTCCATGGGCTTCAGCGGAACGATGGTGGCGGAAGGGACCGGCACCGGCGTCGTCACCGCCACTGGACGCAACACCGAGATCGGTCGCATCAGCACCATGATGTCGGAAGTCCAGAGCATCAAGACGCCGCTGATCCGCCAGATCGAGGTCTTTGCCAAGTATCTGACCGGTTTCGTCCTTGTGCTGGCAGCGGGTGTTCTGGCCTTCACGGTCGTCCTGCGCGGGATGCCCTTTGCCGAAGGGTTCATGATCGTCGTCGGTCTCTTCGTGGCAGCGATCCCCGAAGGACTGCCTGCGGTGCTGACGGTGACGCTGGCCATCGGTGTGCAGTCCATGGCGCGGCGCAATGCGATCGTCCGCCGTCTGCCGATCATCGAAACGCTGGGTGCGGTGTCGACCATCTGTACGGACAAGACAGGAACACTGACCCGCAACGAGATGACGGTTTCAAGCGCAGTGACAGCCGGTGGTATCGCGCAGGTTGCTGGCAACGGCTATGCCCCGCAAGGTGAGATCACCGGTGGTTCGCCCGAGGTGCTGCGGGCCATGGCGCGGGTTTCGGCCCTGTGCAACACGGCGGCCCTTGTGCAGGACGACGGCAAAGCCTGGCGGGTCGAAGGTGATCCGATGGAAGGGGCGCTTTTGGCGTTTGCGGGCAAACTCGGGGCCGATATCGAAAGCAGACCGCGTCCCGATGCCTCGATCCCTTTCGACGCGCGCTATCGCTACATGGCCGTGCTGCATGACGGGCGGGTGCTTTTGAAGGGCGCCCCCGAACAGGTCATGGCACTTTGCACCGATCAGATGGGATCCGACGGTCCAGAGCCGCTGGACAATGCCTATTGGGATGCCGCAAGCGCGCGGATTGCGGACAATGGGCAACGGGTTCTGGCCTTGGCCGAGATGCAGCATCCGGATACCGAACTGTCCCATGATACCGTGGCATCGGGACTGACCCTGCTGGGTCTGGTCGGCCTGATCGACCCGCCAAGGGATGAGGCCATAACGGCGGTCGCCGAGTGTCATGCCGCCGGAATTTCGGTCAAGATGATTACGGGGGATCATGCAGGTACTGCTGCTGCCATCGGTCGCCAGATCGGACTTGCGCAGACCCATCCGCCGTTGACCGGGGCCGAGATTGACCAGATGGACGATGTCGCGCTGGAAACCGCGATCCGCCGCACCGATGTCTTTGCCCGCACATCCCCCGAGCACAAGCTGCGGCTGGTGCAGGCGCTTCAGGCCGGTGGGCAGGTCGTGGCCATGACGGGTGACGGGGTAAACGATGCCCCCGCTTTGAAACGGGCCGATGCTGGCATTGCGATGGGGAAAAAGGGGTCCGATGCCGCGCGGGAGGCATCTGATTTCGTGCTGGCCGACGACAACTTCGCGTCTATCGCCCAAGCGGTAAAGCAGGGCCGCACCGTCTATTCCAACCTGAAAAAGGTGATCGCCTTCCTGCTGCCCGTCAACGGGGGCGAGTCGATTTCCCTGATCCTCGCCGTTCTGTTCGGTCTGATGCTGCCGATCACGCCGTTGCAGATCCTTTGGGTGAACATGCTCAGTTCCGTGGCGCTTGCGATGTCTCTGGCCTTTGAGAAACCCGAAAGCGCGATCATGCGTCAGCCGCCGCGCAGCACCGATGCACCGATCCTGTCCCGCTTTATCCTGTGGCGGGTGTTCGTGGTGTCGATCCTGTTCGCCGGCGGGATCTTTGGGCAGTTCGCCTTGGCGCAGGCGCAGGGTGCGGGGCTGGACGAGGCCCGCACCATGGCGCTGAACACGCTTGTCGCGATGGAGATCTTCTATCTCTTCTCGGTGCGCTACCGTCATGGCTGGTCCCTGACGTGGCAGGGGGTGAAAGGCACACCGGCTGTGCTGATCGCGGTTGCCCTGGTGGTGCTTCTCCAAGCCGTCCTGACCTATGTGCCGTTCATGCAGACCTTGTTCGATACTGTCGCACTTGGCCCGTGGCAGGTCCTGCAATGCGCGGGGGCAGGCGTGCTGTTGCTCGTCTTTCTCGAGTTTGACAAGCAAGCCGCCAGACGGTGGAAAACGGCCCTGTCGAAAGCGCTGTGAGCGGCAGAGAAAGATGCGCCATCGCGCCCGCCTTACCAGGCGCGGTGGCGTGCAAGTTCATCCGCGATCTCGGTCTGGAAATCCAGCGCCTTGGCCCGTGGACTGGTGGCAAGACTGACGAGAACGAAAAGTCCGACACTTGTTCCACCCACGGCGAAAGGCAGGATCGGATTGAACACGCTGATCCCCTGAAAGATCGCCAGCCAGACAGCGACGGCTGCTCCGCCGGTGATTGCCGCGAGGGCACCTGCGGCAGTGCCACGTCGCCAGAAAAATGCGCCGACAATCGGTGGTACAGAGACAAGCAGACCCGCAGCGGACAACGCCGCCAGTTGGTCCACGATGGCGGCCTGTTCAAGCGCGAAATAGCTTGCGAAAAGGACCACCGCCACGATCACGACCCGCCCGGCGAAGATCTGCCGCGCGTCGCTTTGGTCTTCGATGCCCGTCACGACGTCGCGCGCGATCATCGCACCGATGGTCAGCGCGATTGAATCAAGCGTCGAGATCGCCGCCGACAGGATGCCCACGATCAAGAGAAGCACAACCCAGACGGGGATGACGCCCGAGGACAGCAGCGCAGGTGTCGCCATCGACGTGTTTTCCAGATCGGGCGCGAGTTGCAGCGCGGCCAGCCCCCAGATCACGGCGACGAGTGTGAACAGAAATCCGAACCCCATGACCCAAAGGATCATCCGGCGCATGGCGCGGAAATCCCGCAGGATGAACAGCCGCTGGCTGACCTGTGGGTTGGACAGGGTGAAGAAAAACCACGGGAACGATAGTGCGATGAAGGTGGGAAAGCTCCAAAGCCCCGGACCCGGAACGCCAAGCCATTCGGCGTGATCCTCTTGCAGGGTGCCAAGAAACCGGGTCGGGCCGCCCAGTGCCGCCACCGCGAACCCTACCGCCAGCAAGCCCGAGACGAACATCACCACGGACAGGGCCGCATCGGTCCACGCCACGGACCGAAGGCCCGCCAGCAAGGCCCAGAACATCGCAAGCACCGCACCCGTCGCGACCGCCTGAAAGAGACTGATCCCACCGCCCGTGACACCTGACAGCAGCAGCCCGATGCCTGCCATCTGCGTTGTGCAATAGGGCAGCAGGAAGACGATGCTGACAAGGGCCATCGCGCGGGCGACGCCCCGGCTGCCGTAACGCGCGCCGATCATCTCGGCCGGAGATATAAAGCCCCAGCGCTTGCCCACCAACCAGAAGCGCGGAGCGAAGATCACGAGAAGGGACAGACCCGCAAAGTAGATCAGCTCGAAGCCAAGCGCGCCGACCCCGCCGCGATAGGTCAGGCCGGTCAGCACGACAAGCATGAAGGCGGAATAGGTCGTGGCCGCATAGGACAGTCCGGCGACCATCCCGCCGATGTCACGTCCGCCGATGTAGTAGTCGCCCGCCGTTCCCGAGTTTGCGCGCGCCGCACGCAGTGCGATGACGAACCCGAACACCGCAAAAAGGGCGATGACCGTCCACAAGACGCCCGGTGATATCACGTCTCGTCCCTCCACCGCATGACGCCAATGAAGATGAGGCCAATCACCACCAGACCGAAAAACAGCCAGAACAGCACAACTGCCATGACCTGTTCACTGCCTGCAAGCAGCCCATAGGGAACGGCAATGCCTGCCAGAACTGCGATGGCCATACCCGCAAGCCAGATGGCCCTGCCGCGGGAGGGCCGCTTTCTCGGTGTCTGATCGATTGCAATGTCCTCCGTTGCCGGGTCTTCAGATACTAGGTCTCGAGCCCGATGGGAACTGGGTCGAAAATGACCCCCGGCAAGGCTGGCGTGACCGTTTGCGCACGCGCACGATGTTGCAATGCGCAGTAATGGACATTCTGGCAAGCCAACACCGAAGCACCCGCCTTCGACACCGATCTTGCCCAAGAGGCCCGATTGATCGCGCGGGACGCATTGCCCGACAGGCCGGTAGACCGCAGCCAGATGCTGATGCTGGGCGGCACGATGGAGCCTTATGTCTGGACCATCAACGGGGCCATCTGGGGCCAGCACCAGCCGGTCACCGCGCAGAGCGGTGAGCGGGTCGTCCTGTCGTTCCACAACATGTCGATGATGGCCCATCCGGTGCACCTGCATGGCCATGTCTTTCAGGTTGTTGGCTTGAACGGGCGACGCGTCGCCGGTGCCCTGCGCGACACGGTTCATGTCCCACCGATGTCGATGGTCGCGGTGGCCCTTGATGCGGGCGAGGCTGCGCGCTGGATGCTGCATTGCCATCACATGCCGCACCTTGCCTCGGGGATGATGACCGAATTCGCGGTGACGGCGTAGGCGTGATCCGGGCTGGGCGTCAGGACGCGATGTCCTGACGCCCAGCAGGCCGCAGGCGGTGCTGCCGTGCTTCATGTCGTCGCAAAACCGGCCCAAAGGCGCACCCAGCGACGAAAAAGGGAAGAACAAGATGGTCAACGGAACCGAAATTGACGCTATAATGTGGGTCGGAACGGGATTTGTCTTGGTTTTTGGCCTGCTGGTCCTTGCGCTTGTGGCTTTAGCCATAATAGCGCTGGCCAAATCCATCAGGACATGAGTGAGAGGATTTTGATGACCAATGCGATCAATCGCATCATATCCAACGCCGGTATTGCCGGCGTTGACAACCGCACAAGCGCGGTAGTGTCGATGCGGGCCATCGAGACTACCGGTTTGCCAGCCGTGACGGGCGAGGTACGCGCCCTTCCGGCAAGGGCCGTCGCGGCGATCTGAGATGAGCTTGCGCGCTGGTATTCTGACGGTCTTGACGATCCTGGGCATCACGCTGCTTGGGGTCTGGTTGCTTGCGCCTTCGGTCTTTGCCGAGGCCAGCCGACTGATGGACAGTGAGCGTCTTGAGATGCTGGTCGCGCGTGCCGGTCCCTGGGGGCCGGTCCTGATCGTCACGCTCATGGTGGTTGCAGTCGTGGCCAGCCCGATCCCCAGCGCGCCGATTGCGATGGCGGCGGGCGCGGCCTACGGAAACCTGTGGGGAACGGTGCAGGTCGTCATAGGGGCGGAACTTGGCGCGTTGATTGCCTTTGGACTGGCGCGGATTCTGGGGCACGATGTCTTGCGGCGCGTTTTTGGTGATCGGGTCGACGCGGGGTTGCTCGGGTCGCAGAATGCACTGACCGTGACGGTCTTTGCCAGCCGCCTCATGCCCTTTATCTCTTTCGACATGGTCAGCTACGCTGCCGGGCTCAGCCGGTTGCAGACCTGGCGCTTCGCGATTGCGACGTTGGCGGGGATCGTGCCGGCCAGCTTTGTTCTGGCCCATCTGGGCGGCCAGGCCGTAAGAGGAGACCTTGGCAGCACGATTTGGGCGGTGCTTGGTCTTGGTCTGGTGACAGGGTTGCCGCTGGTCTGGGTGGCCTTGCGCAGAAGGACCGGTAAGCAGGCCAGATCCAACGGATAGGCGGGGCGGGCGGAAACAGCCGGTCGGCACCTGCGCCACGTCGAAGAACGGCCAGACCCGCTGACTTTCAGCTAGTTAATTGGGCAGAACCCGGTCCGGACGCTCTTCCTTTGAGCGTCGCCCGCCCGAATGATACTTTTGACGACCCCGATCTTGCCAACTTTCGATGCGGTGGAAACGGTGAGGGAAGAGAACAGTGGCTAGGGTTCCAGCACGGTCGTGCGTTCGGACCGAGAGCCGCACCTGACGGGCAGACAGATCCGACAGGCACACGGCGGGATAAAAGCCCGGGAGACCTCGAACAGCCAAGGGATTGGCGTCGATGTCGCGTCCAATCCTTCATTTGTGAATACGGACAGGGGATTGCCATGATCATCACACGTAGAATTGCCACCAAGACGCTTTCAACGCTTGTCGTTCTTGGGGGCAGCCTGCTGGCTGCTCCTGCGGTCGCTCAGGACCGGACAGAGTTCAATGTCGCATGGTCGATATATGTCGGCTGGATGCCTTGGGGCTATGCGGACGATACCGGGATCGTGGATCGCTGGGCCGACAGATACGGCATCACGATCAACGTGACCCAGTTCAACGACTATGTGGAATCGATCAACCAGTATACCGCCGGCGGCTACGATGCCGTGACCGTGACCAACATGGACGCCCTTTCGATCCCTGCAGCGGGCGGTGTCGACACCACTGCCGTCATCGTCGGTGACTTTTCGGCAGGCAATGATGCGGTGTTCCTGAAAGACGGCGAGAGTCTTGCAGATATCGCGGGCCGCCCGGTCAATCTGGTCGAGTTTTCGGTGTCGCACTACCTGTTGGCGCGCGCCCTGGACTCGGTCGACCTGTCGGAACGTGACGTATCGGTCATCAATACGGCCGATCCCGATATGGTGGGTGCGTTTCAGACCAGCGATGTCACGGCGCTTGTGACATGGAACCCGATGGTGTCCGAGATCGCGACGCTTCCGGATGCCGTGCAGGTTTTCGACAGTTCCATGATCCCGGGCGAGATCATCGACCTGATGGTGGCCAATACGGAGGTGCTGCAAGAAAACCCCGATTTCGGGAAGGCGCTGGCTGGCATCTGGTATGAAACCGCCGCACTTATGACCGCCGATACGCCCGAAGGGGCCGAAGCCCGCGCCGCAATGGGGGCAGCGTCGGGCACCGATCAGGCAGGCTATGAGGCGCAGATGGCCGCGACCGAACTTTTCGCCGATCCATCCGATGCGGTCGCCTTTACGGCATCGCCCGAGATGGGGTCCACGATGGACCTTGTGCGGGCCTTCCTGTTCGACAAGGGCCTGCTGACACCGGGTGCATCGTCCTTCGATGCCATCGGTATCGCATTGCCCGATGACACAATCCTGGGCGATCCGGAGAACGTCAAATTCCGGTTCACGACCGAGTTCATGCAAATGGCTGCCGACGACGCACTTTGAGCAAAGGGGCCTGAGCGCCGTGCGCCTGATCAACCAACGCCTGTCGCGTCCCGCGATACTGGCTTTGAAGCTTGCGCCGTTCGCGCTGGTCATCATCGCCTATCTCGTGGGGTCGGCCGTGCGTTTGGCGGATAATCCGGCAGACAAGCTTTTGCCGGCCTTTGCGAGCATGGCGGATGCGATCGATCTGATGGCATTCACCGCTGACCGGCGCACGGGGGACTATCTGCTTTGGACCGATACATGGGCCAGTCTGAAACGGCTGGGCGCGGGACTGGGCATTTCAACTGCGTTGGCGCTGTGTATCGGTGTGGCAATCGGGATATTTCCGGTGGCGCGTGCGCTGCTGGGGCCGTTCATCGGATTCGTGTCAATGGTGCCGCCTCTCGCACTTTTGCCGGTCCTGTTCATCATGCTGGGTCTGGGTGAGACGTCGAAGATCGCGCTGATCGTCATCGGTGTCGCCCCCATCATGATCCGTGATCTGTCGCAAAGGGTGCTGGACCTTCCGCGTGAACAGATCGTGAAGGCCGAAACGCTTTCGGCGTCGTCCTGGCTGATCGCGTGGCGGGTCGTCTTGCCGCAGGTCCTGCCCCGCTTGCTGATCAGCCTGCGCCTGCAACTTGGCCCCGCGTTCCTGTTTCTGATCGCCGCCGAGGCGATATCGTCGGACTCTGGTCTTGGCTACCGCATCTTTCTGGTCCGCAGGTATCTGTCGATGGATATCATCTTTCCCTATGTGGCCTGGATCACCTTTCTTGCCGCGACGGCTGATTTCGGTCTGGACCGTCTGCGCCGCTGGCTCTTTCCGTGGTCGCAGATGGAGGGCGGGACATGACCGCGCTGTCCCTTTTGAACGTCTGGAAAGAGTATGATGACCAGATCGTTCTGGAAAACGTCAGCCTCGAGATTGCGCCACGGTCGTTCGTGGCGCTGGTCGGAGCGTCGGGTTGTGGCAAGACCACCCTGCTACGCTTGCTGTTGGGGCAGGAGGTGCCCACGCGCGGGAACATCCTGCTCGACGGGACGCCCCTGCCGAAAGAGCCGGGGCCGGACCGCGGGGTCGTCTATCAGCGATATTCGGTGTTTCCGCATCTGACGGTTCTGGGCAACGTGATGCTGGGTCCTGAAATGGCCGGTGCCCGCATCTGGGGGCGGTTCTTCGGGACGCGGCAGCGCGCCTTGCAGGACAGCGCGCGCCAGATGATTGCGGATGTGGGTCTGGCGGGGTCCGAGGGGAAATACCCCGCGCAACTGTCCGGTGGGATGCAACAGCGGCTGGCACTGGCGCAGGCGCTGATGATGCAACCCCGCGTTCTCTTGTTGGATGAACCGTTCGGCGCGTTGGACCCGGGCATCCGGTCCGACATTCACCTGCTGATGCAACGGCTCTGGAACAGCCTGCCGATGACGGTGGTCATGGTGACGCACGATCTGCGCGAGGCGTTCACCCTTGGCACCCGGGTCATCGCGCTGGAACGGCACCGCACGCGGCCCGAGGAAATCGATCGCTACGGCGCGCGGATCGGCAAGGACATCACCGTCTGGCCACCGCGCGTGGCCGGTGGCGGCACGCTCTATGACCCACAAAACAAAGCCTATGGGGACGACCCGGTAGGCGACGTCGAAACTGCGGGACGACCCGACCAACACAAGAGGCTCTAGATGCACACGCACCGCACGCCCGACCAGATTGCCACCGACCGTCAACGCTATCTCGATTTTCAGCGACAGGGCATGGAGTTCACGCCCAAGGCGTTGCCGCAACCGACCCCGCGCCCTGCGCCTGACGTCGCAACGGATGACGTGCGCTTGCAGGAAACCGTGCCCGGAGGCTGGTACACGACGCTGAACCTGAACACAGGCGAGACCCTGCGCCTTGCCCCCGGCGCGGGCGGATCGGCGGTTTCCCTTGCCGCATGGTCGGTGCGCGACCCGTCCGAACGGTTGTGTCTGCCCGATACAATCAAGCTGCAATGGACCACCGACCTGACCAAGGGGCGGGTCATCTTTTCCGACATGGGCCGGGTCATGCTTTCGATCACGCAGGACAGCAGCGGCGCGCATGACGCCCTGACCGGCGGGTCCACGCCTGAAACCGTGGCGCAATTGGGCGAACCCGCCCTGCGTAACACGCGGGACAACATGGTGCTGGCCGCAGCACGCATGGGCTTGGACAAGCGGGACATTCCCGCATTGCTGAACCTCTTTGCACCGGTGCGGGTCGATGCCCAAGGCGGATTTGCATGGCGGCCCGCGATGCTGGCCCGCGGCGATTGGGTCGAACTGCGCGCCGAGATGGACCTTTTTGTCGCCCTGTCGAATTGCCGGCACCCGCTTGATCCCGAGGCCGGCAAGGTTCCCCCCGATCTGTCGGTGACCTGTCTGCATCCCGTCCCGGTGCCAGATGACGACCTGTGCCGCACCGCCACTGCCGAGGCGCAGCGCGGCTTCGAGAACAACGACCGCCTGAAAGGAGCCTTGTGATGGAGACCATTCACGAGATCGCCGCCGAAAAGCCGTGGTCGGGCATCATCCGCGCTGGTCAGACGCTGCGGATCGAGGACACCTACGGCCAGCAGGCCAACGATACCCTTTTCTACAATGCCCACGACCACGGCGAACGCTATTCCAGTCAGGACACGCTGCGCGCGCAGGGCGCGGCCTACGTCACGACCGGCACAGCGATCATGTCGTCGCAGGGGCGTGTGATGTTGCGGGTGACGGCGGATACGTCCGGTCGCCACGATACGTCAGCGGGCTGCTGTTCTTGCGAAAGCAATACGGTCCGCTTTGGCCATGACACCCGCTACCAACACGCCTGCCGCGAGAACTTCATTCTGGAACTTGCACGTCATGGCATGACCAAGCGCGACATCGTGGCGAACCTGAACTTCTTCATGAACGTCCCGATCAGCCCGAACGGCGCGATGACGGTCGATGACGGGATATCCTCGCCCGGCGATCATCTGGAACTGGTGGCCGAGATGGATGTGCTTTGCGTGATTTCCAACTGTCCGCAGATCAACAACCCCTGCAACGGCTTCGATCCGACCCCGATCCGTGTCCTGATCCGGGATTGAGCGATGTTTGACAAAGTCTTGGTCGCCAACCGTGGCGAAATTGCCGTGCGCGTCATCCGGACCCTGAAGCGCATGGGCATCGGCTCGGTCGCGGTCTGGTCAGATGCGGACCGGTTTTCCGCTCCGGTCCGCATGGCGGATGAGGCCGTGCGCCTTGGGCCCGCACCCGCCGCGCAAAGCTATCTGAACGTGGACGCGGTGATCGCAGCCTGCAAGCAGACGGGTGCGCAAGCGGTGCATCCCGGATACGGGTTCCTGTCCGAAAACGTGGGCTTTGCCGAAAGACTGGCTGCCGAAGGCATCGTGTTTATCGGGCCGGACCCTTCGCATTTGCTGGATTTCGGCGCAAAGCACACCGCGCGCGATCTGGCACAGCGTGCAGGTGTGCCGCTGTTGCCCGGCACCGGTTTGCTCGATGACGTGAAAGCAGCGGTGACGGCTGCGCGGGACATCGGCTATCCGGTCATGCTCAAAAGCACTGCGGGTGGTGGCGGTATCGGAATGCAGTTGTGCGTGGACGAAGAAGCCCTGCGTGCGGCCTTCGACGCGGTGCAGCGGACCGCCAACGCCAGTTTCGGGGATGCCCGCGTCTTTCTGGAACGCTATGTCGCCAAGGCCCGCCATGTGGAAGTGCAGGTTTTCGGCGATGGCAGGGGCCGCGTGGTCGCCTTGGGCGAACGGGACTGTTCGCTGCAACGGCGCAACCAAAAGGTCATCGAGGAGACACCTGCACCCGGGCTGCCGGATGCGGTGCGCGCGGCCCTGCACCGGGCTGCGGTGGATCTGTGCGCATCCGTATCCTATGCCTCGGCGGGCACCGTGGAATTCATCTACGATCCTGCCCGCGCCGATTTCTTTTTCCTCGAAGTGAACACAAGGCTTCAGGTCGAGCATCCCGTCACCGAAGCGGTCTTCGGTGTCGATCTGGTCGAATGGATGATCCGGCAGGCGGCAGGAGAACCGGTGCTGCCCAAGGTCATGCCGCACCCGAAAGGAGCCGCGATCGAGGCGCGGCTCTATGCCGAAATTCCCCACGCCGGTTTTCGCCCCGCCGCCGGTCGCCTGACCGAGGTGGTGTTCCCCGAGAATGCACGTATCGACGGCTGGATCGAGACCGGCAGCGACGTGACGACGTTCTACGACCCGATGCTGGCCAAGATCATCGTTCACGGGGCAGACCGCGCCGCTGCGATTGCCGGGCTGGCGCGCGCGCTGGATGCAACGCGGATCGGCGGGGTCGAAACCAATCTGCGATATCTGCGCGCGATTGCCCGGTCGGATTTGCTGGGCTCTGGACAGGTGGCGACGACGGCGCTGGAAAGCTTCACCTTCGATCCGCAATGTATCGAGGTCATCGCCCCCGGTGCGCAGTCGAGTTCGCAGGAATTGCCCGGTCGGCTGGGGCTATGGCATGTCGGTGTGCCGCCCTCGGGTCCGATGGACCCGCGCAGTTTCCGCAATGCCAACCGCGCGCTGGGCAATCCGCCGGATACGACGGCTCTGGAACTGACCATGACTGGGCCTGTGCTGCGCTTTGCCGGTGCCGCACGTGTCGCCTTGGCGGGTGCGGACATGGCCTTGGTGCTGGATGGCCGGCCCGTCACCGGTCCGGTCGTCGATGTGCCAGCGGACGGCGTCCTGGAAATCGGTGCCATATCGGGTCCGGGGCAGCGGGCCTATCTGGCTGTTGCTGGCGGATTTGCGGCACCCGAGGTGCTGGGCTCGCGCGCCTGCTTCGGTCTGGGGCAGTTCGGGGGCCATGCCACCGGCACGCTGCGCACCGGTGACGTTTTGGGTCTTGCCCAAGCGCCTTGTGGCGATCCTGAACCGGCGGAACCCGCGGATTTGACCCATGACTGGGATATATCAGTGACTTATGGCCCGCATGGTGCGCCGGACTTCTTTCGGGACAGCGACATCGCCACCTTGTTCGCGGCCACCTACGAGGTGCACTTCAATTCCGACCGCACCGGTGTGCGCCTGACGGGGCCCGCCCCGAAATGGGCGCGCGCGGATGGTGGTGAGGCGGGGCTTCATCCGTCCAACCTGCACGACAACGCCTATGCGGTGGGTGCCATCGATTTCACCGGCGACATGCCCATCATTCTTGGACCCGACGGACCCAGCCTTGGCGGTTTTGTCTGCCCGGCGGTGATCGCATCCGGTGAACTGTGGAAGACGGGGCAGTTACGACCCGGCGACAGGGTCCGCTTCGTTCCTGTCATGCGAGATGCCGACCCCGTCGCGGGGCCTGCGGTGCAGGCGGCAGGATCGCCTGTGCTGGGCGGCAATCCCGACGGGCCGGTCCCCGTGGTGTATCGCCGTCAGGGCGATGACAATCTGCTGGTCGAATACGGTGACATGACGCTGGATATCGCGCTGCGTTTGCGGGTGCATGTGCTGATGCAGGCGGTGCAGGACGCCGGGCTACCCCTGATCGACGTGACTCCCGGCATCCGGTCCCTGCAGATCCATTATGACAGCACGCGTCTGTCGCGTGGCAAGCTGCTGGACGCCTTGGCCGAGATCGAGAGGGATCTGCCGGCTGCCGAAGACGTGACCGTCCCCTCGCGCATCGTGCATCTGCCCCTGTCTTGGAACGATCCGCAGGCGGTTCTGGCGATGACACGCTATCAGGATCTTGTGCGCCCCGATGCGCCCTGGTGTCCGTCCAACATCGAGTTCATCATGCGCATCAACGGCTTGCCGGACGAGGATGCAGTGCGCCGGATCGTGCATGACGCACATTATCTGGTGCTGGGTCTGGGGGATGTCTATCTGGGTGCGCCGGTGGCCACGCCGGTCGATCCGCGGCACCGTCTTGTCACGACGAAATACAATCCCGCCAGAACATGGACCCCCGAAAACGCGGTGGGCATCGGCGGCGCCTATATGTGCATTTATGGCATGGAAGGGCCGGGGGGCTATCAGCTCTTTGGGCGCACCATCCAGATATGGAACACGTGGCGGCGCACTGCTGCCTTCCGCGATCAGCCGTGGCTGCTGCGGTTCTTTGACCAGATCCGGTTCTTTCCGGTCAGCCACGAGGAACTGACCGAGGCGCGCGCGGCCTTCCCCCACGGCGGCTACGACGTGAAGATCGAAGAGACGACCTTTCGCTGGGCCGATCACAAGGCCCGGCTTGCGGCAGAGGCGGACAGCATCGCGGCCTTCAAGTCCAACCAGCAAAACGCGTTCGAAGCAGAACGTACCCGCTGGAAAGCCGAGGGTCTGGACAGTTTCGTCAGCGACAGCGGCAAGGCCGAGCCTGTTGTGGCCCCCGACATTCCGGCAGGCTGCGTGGGCGTCGAAAGCACGATCCCGGGTAATCTTTGGAAATATACTGCCGCGATCGGCGACACCATTGCCGCGGGCGACACGGTCGCCATCGTGGAATCGATGAAAATGGAAATCCGCGTGTTGGCCCCTGCGGCCGGCATCTTGCGCGAATGTCGTGTGGCTCCGGGCAAGACCCTGCGCGCGGGACAAGTGATTGCAATTCTGGAGGCTGACTGATGTTCCCCGAAATACTGACCCTCGATGCCCTGACCCGCGCCTATGCCGACGGGGCGACCCCGCTTGATCTGGTCGAGGAGATCATCACGCGGCGCAATGCGGCGACGGATCCCGCGATCTTCATCACTGCCATTGCGGATGACGATCTGCGGCAGGCCGCCCGTGATCTGATCGCGCGGGGCCCGGACGGACTACCGCTTTGGGGGGTGCCTTTCGTCGCCAAGGACAACATCGATGTAGTGGGCGTGCCGACGACCGCCGGCTGTCCAGCCTACGCCTATGACCCGCAAACGGATGCGACGGTCATTGCGCGGCTGCGCGCGGCTGGGGCGCTGGTGGTGGGCAAGACCAACCTCGATCAGTTCGCAACCGGTCTGAACGGGACACGGTCACCGCATGGCGCACCACGTTCGGTTTTCAACGCCGACTACGTGTCTGGCGGGTCATCGTCGGGGTCGGCGGTGGCGGTGGCGTCCGGCCTTGCCGTCTTTGGCTTGGGCACCGACACTGCCGGTTCCGGTCGTGTGCCTGCCGCATTCAACAACCTTGTGGGCATCAAGCCGACACCGGGACTTGTGCCCAACAGCGGCGTCGTGCCTGCCTGCCGCAGCGTCGATGTCGTGACCGTCTTCGCAGGCTGCGTGGCGGATGGCGTGTCGGTGCGCAGTATCATGGATGGCGTCGATCCGGGCGATGGTTTCACCCGCAAGGCGCAACCGGTCGGCATTCCACCGGCACCCCGCGTCGGCGTGCTGACCCAAGCAGAGCGCGAATTCTTCGGCAACGCGGCTTACGAAGTTCTCTATGTCGCCGCCATCGCGCGGGCAGAGGCGCTGGGTGCCACCATCGTGCCCTTCGACTACGCCCCGTTCCGAGAGGCGGCGGCGCTTCTTTACGAAGGCCCTTGGGTCGCTGAACGGCTGGCGGCGGTCGAAGGGTTCTACGTCGACAATGCCGCAGAATTCGATCCGACCGTGCGGCAGATCATTGGCGCTGCGGGGCGCTACAGCGCCGTGGATGCCTTCAACGGGCGCTACAAGCTGGAGGAGTTGCGCGCCAAGGTCGCGCCGGTGTGGGAGAGTGTCGATCTCTTGCTTCTGCCCACATCGCCCACGATCTACACCGTGGCCGATATGGTGGCCGATCCGGTCGCCAAGAACAGCCACTTCGGACGTTATACCAATTTCGTCAATCTGCTGGGCTACGCTGCGATTGCGGTGCCTGCCGGGATCACGCCGGATGGTCTGCCGGGTGGCGTGACCCTGATCGGTCCTGCCTTCAGTGACGACGCGATGGCACCCTTTGCCAGCGCGCTGCACGGTGCGGCAGAGTGTGGAATGGGGCATGACACAGCGGCCCCGATACCACCGGTGCCAGAGGCGCGGGTGCCCGACGGAATGATCCCGATCGCGGTCGTCGGTGCGCATCTGACGGGGATGCCGCTGAACAGCCAGCTGACAGAGGCGGGCGGGCGGTTCATGCGTGAAACCGCCACGCAGAACGCCTATCGCCTCTATGCGCTTTCGGGCACCACGCCGCCGAAGCCGGGTCTGGTCCGCGATACCGGCGATCAAGGGGCCGCCATCGCGGTCGAACTCTGGGCGTTGCCAGAGGCGGCGTTCGGCAGGTTCGTCGCAGCGATACCAGCGCCTTTGGGGATCGGCAAACTGACCTTGGCGGACGGGTCAGAGGTGTCGGGGTTCCTGTGTGAAGGCCATGCCATTGCAGACGCGCGCGACATCACTGCGTTCGGCGGATGGCGGGCCTATTGCGCAGGATGATCCGTGCTCAGCCCAGTGCGGCGTTGCTTGTCAGCCGCAGGTCGAAATCCTGCGGCAGCACCTTGTGCAGCCAAGCCTTGTAAAGCGGACCAAAGGACGCGATCCGCGCCTGCCGCTCCGGCGTGTCGGTAAACCAGAACGGCGCTTCGCCGCGCCCCCGTGCGGCGATATCGGGAAACAGGTAAGCACAGCCCAGATAAACGCCTTCTGCATCCCGGATGATCCAGGCAAAAGAACGCCGCGTCGTGAATTCGCGGTGGTGCCAATGCAGATCGGTCAGGTCGTAATCCCGCGTCAGATCGTCAGGCCATCCGGGGGCGAACAGGCCGCGCAGGACCGACGCAGACCCCATGACTGCGGCGTAATCCTCGTCGATATCGCTGCCTGTCAGCATTGTCAGACGGTAGGCGCCAAGGTCGAGGTCCTGCGGAATGTCCGTGTTTTCGAAATCAGGATGCGGCGTCATTCCGCGACCATCATCCTGGCCTCGCGCTTGAACGGGTTTTCGTCGGGCACATCGTAGTCGGGGGTGAACTCACCCTTGGCTCTGGCGTCGGCCATGTAGCGGAAAGCATTGACCGTCATCCGCATCAGATGTTCACCGGCCTTGATCGGTGGGTACTTCGCGATGGTTTCGGGGGTCCGGAACTTGTCCAGCGGCTCGACCACGCTGTGATAGTCCAGTCCGAAAAAGAGCGGGATCGAATAGCGTTCGGTTCCGATGTTGTTGACCCGGTGCTGGGTCGATTTGAACTGACCGCCGGACCAGGTCTCGAAGATATCGCCGATGTTGACAATGAAGCAGCCGGGCAGGGGTGGCGCCTCGATCCAGACGTCGTCGGCATTCATGACCTGAAGACCAGGCGCGCCTTGCGCAAGGATCGTGAAACATTCGAAATCCGAATGTGACGCGATGCCGACGACATCCTTGTTCGCGGGCATGTCGTTGGGCACATACCGCAGCAGGCGCAGTTGCGATGTCGGGCAGGTGATATGCTGCAACAGCTCTTCGGGGTCGATGCCCAATTCCAGAGCCAGCGCATCAAGCAGCCGCAGACCAAGTGCGAAAACCGCGTTGTAATAGGTGGAAACGGTGTCTTTCCAGCCGGGAATGTCGGGCCAGACGTTTGGCCCCGTCATCCGCCAGCCTGACAGGTAGTCAGGATGATCTGCGGGGGCATCGAAGGACATGTCCCACGCTTCGTTGAAGTTGATCTGCTTGGGAAAATCCGCTCCGTTTTCCTCGAGAGGGACATAGCCGCGGTGGTGAGTGGTGAAGCCCGACCAGTTCTTCATCTTTTCCCGGCGTGGCAGGGCGTGAAACTGGCGGGACGCATCGAAGGCCGCATCGACCAAAGCCTGATCCATTCCGTGGTTGCGGATATAAAAGAAACCTGATTTCCGCGCGGCATCACCAAGTGCCTTTGCAACTTCGGCCTTTTGCGCCGGATCGCCCGACGCGAGGCCACCAAGGTCGATGACGGGCAGGGTGGCCTTTTCGACGATCATTGCGTGCTGGTCTGTTTCGGTCGTTGCGGTCATGGCGGGCTCTCCTTTGTGTGCGGACAGGGCCACTGTTTCGCAGCGCAGGGTCGACGCACAAGGACGCAGTAGCCCGGGGCCGGGCCCTTTAGCGGGTATGCCTGCATATTAATAAAATATTAGTAATTCCGCTTCCAATTTAGGCGTCTGCGGGTGTGGCAATGTCGGTGCGCCCGGTTGAGTTGACTCGCTGTGGCTGTCCCCTCCTGCTGATAACAGTAGGGCGCAACGCAAGGTTTGACCCTTCGCCTCTGCGCTTCAGGCCGTCACAATCCTTGGGGAAAATCGAATGAACCGACACATCATCAATCGCCGCAATCTGCTCAAGACCAGCGCCAGCGCGGGCGGGTTGGCCCTTGCTGGCAGCGTCCTCGGGACGCCGTTGCTTGCACAGACCAGATCGCTCAAGGTCGCGTCCTACGGTGGATACTTCGAGAACAGCTTCAAGGAGCATGTCTTTCCCGCATTCACCGCTGCAACCGGCATCGAGGTTGAAAGCGTCACGCAGCCGAACTCGACCGACTGGCTTGTCACCATGCAGCAGGCGACCTCGGCTGGTTCGGTGCCGACCGATCTGTCGCTTTACGCCCGCGATACGCTGATCAAGGCCAGCCGTATCGGGGAACTGGTGTCTCCGCTCGACATGTCGGCCATTCCCGATGCGTCCAATCTTGACGACTATTTCATCTTTGAAGACGGCACAGGGCCGATCGGCATCGGTGCGCTGTCGTGGTTCAGCGCAATGGTCATCAACCCGGACGTCGTCGATGCGCCCGAAAGCTGGACGGAGTTCTGGGACAGTTCGATCTACGAGGCGAGCCTTGGCCTGTCGAAGAACTTCAATTCCCAACTGCTCGACATCATCGCCGCAACCTACTTCGAGGGTGAGGCGACATTTGCCACCGATGAAGGCATCACAGCGCTGATCGAAAAGGCAGCAGAGCTCAAGCCCAACGTCGCGCTTTGGTGGACGGCCGAAAGCCAGATGGAGCAATCCATGAAGAACGGCGACGTGATCGGCGGGCAGTATTATCATGACGTGGCCCAACTGATGGCTGCCGACGGCTTTCCGATCCAGTCCATCTTCCCCAAGGAAGGCAACCCGCAGGACTACGGATCCTGGTGCCTGTCGTCGCTGTCCGAAAAGGGTGAAGAGGCGGCGGAATTCATCAACTTTACCTCGCAGCCATCAACGCAGGCGCTGATGTCGCGGATGATCGGGACCGCCCCCTTGGTTGATGTTGCGGTGACCGATCTGACCGAGGACGAGTTTGGATCCGTCTCGGGCAGCCCTGCCATTCGCCCCGCCTATGAGGCCTATCTGGACAAGGAAACCTTCATCAAGGAATCGTGGGACCGCATGCTTGCCGGAGCGTGACACGATGAGCGGGCTCAGCCTGAAATACATCCGCAAGACCTATGGTGACATCAGGGCGGTCGACAACGTCAGCCTTGATTTCGCCGAGGGTGGACTGACGGCCCTGCTTGGGCCGTCAGGATGCGGCAAGACGACACTTTTGCGCATGATCGCCGGGCTCGAGGACCCGTCCGCCGGGTCGATTTCGCTGGCTGGGCAGGACATCACCCGCCTGGCTGCCCACAAGCGGAAATTCGGGATGGTATTCCAGTCCTTCGCGCTTTTCCCGCATCTGAACGTCAGCGACAACGTCAGCTACGCCCTGACCATCGCAGGCACACCGCGCGGACAGGCGGCAGCGCGGGCAAAGGAATTGCTCGACCTCGTGCAACTTTCTGCCTTTGCCGACCGGCGTATCGGTGACTTGTCCGGAGGGCAGCGGCAGCGCGTCGCGATTGCCCGTGCGCTTGCACAGGAACCCGATGTCTTTCTGCTGGACGAACCGATGTCTGCCCTCGATGCCAAGCTGCGCGAGGATATGCAGGTCGAACTGCGCCAGTTGCAGCAACGGCTGGGAATCACGACGATCGTGGTCACCCATGATCAGCACGAAGCCATGACCATGGCAGACAGCATCGTCGTCATGTCGCAGGGCCGCGTCGAACAGATGGGCACGCCGCAAACCATCTATCACAATCCGGAAAATGCCTTCGTTGCGGATTTCATCGGCAAGGCGAACTTTTTCGATGGCGTCATCGAAGGGGGGAACGTCCGGCTGGGCGACAGGCTGCTGCGCGTCGACCCCCCGGCGAATTTCATCGAAGGGGCACCGGTCCGGCTGGCCGTGCGACCGGAAAAAGCCGATCTGGCCGACACCACGGACAGCAGCAACCGCCTGCCTGCGCGTGTCACCTTCGTGCGCGATGTGGGCCCCGTGCGTGACATTCATCTCGAAACTCCCATCGGCCGTATGGTCGTGGCCTATGCGCTGAGCGAACTGGACCAGCCGTTTCACATCGGGGATGATCTGCATGTGACACTGCCTGCTGGCGCAATTCACGTCTTTCCGCGCCCTGCGGACGAACAGGCCGCGGCATGACAGCCGTTGACCGCAGCGATGTGACGGTGGCGGCCCCTGCCGCACAGTGCGCCGGCCTGCCGTGGGGCTCTTGGGTCATGGGCGCAGTCGTGGCTTTCCTTTGTGTCACGCCCTTTGTGCTGGTGATCGCGATCTCCTTTGGCCAGAAGGTCGAGGGCGCTGGCTGGGAATGGTCGTTCACCTGGGCGAATTATCAACGTTTCTTCGTTGGCGCTCTCTGGCCGGAAGAGGTGACGTTTCTGCATGTGCAGCGGCTGTGGTATTCGCTTTACTATGCCGTCATCGCGGCGGTCCTCGCGGTTTTGACGGCCTTTCCCTTTACCTACTTGCTGACGCGGCAATCGCGAGGGACGCAAAGCCGCTGGCTTGTCTTCATCCTTGCCAGCCTGTCGCTGTCCGAGGTGTTTATCGTCATGGGCTGGGATGTGCTGCTGTCCAACCGCTCTGGCCTGCCGATGCTGTTCGAGACAAGCGGGCTGACCGACTGGTTGAAGCGCACGGGCTGGTTCGACGTGCTGCGCGAGTGGGGCCTGGCCAATCCGCGCAACGTGAAATTCAAGACATCAGAGTTCGCCACGATCCTGACGATGTCCTATCTGGTCTGGCCCTATGCCGTGATCCTGCTTTACCCCGCATTGTCCCGGCTTGACCGGTCCCTGACCGAGGCCGCGCGCACGATGGGTGCCGGGCCGTTGCGGGTGATGACCACAGTGATCCTGCCGACGGTCAAGTTGCCGCTGATCGGCGCGACCCTTCTGCTTTTCGTGTTCCTGATGGGAAGCTACGTCACGGTCGTCGTCTTTGCCGAACCGGCCAAGCAGACCACAGCGGTCGCTGTCTACGAGGCGGTCCGTGGCTCTACCCTGAATGCGCCCTTCGGGGCCGCACAGGCCGTCATCCTGTTGCTGACGGCAGCCGTTTTCCTTGGGTTTGCACAGATCCTGACCAAAAGATCGGAGTCGCTGTGATGTTCGGGCGGGCATTGGGTCAGCTTTTCATGGCAGTGTGCGGGCTGGTGTTGGCCCTGCCGATCATCGTTGTGGCGGGGGCGTCGCTCAACGGGGGGCGAACCATGCTGTTTCCACCGGAAGACCCCAATTTTTCGCGGTTCGTGGAATTTTTCGTGACCGAAACGATCTGGGTGCGCGCGCTTCAGAATTCGATAATGGTCGCTTTTGGCTCGGCTGCGCTTGCGGTGCTGCTGGCATGGCCATTGGCCTATCTGCTCTGGGCGCGTGGTAGCCGCATGTCGCGGGCACTGGCGGGGCTGGGATCCTTGCCCTTTGCCCTGCCGCCCATCGTCTTTGGCGTGGGGCTGGGGTTTCTCTGGGCCTTCACGGGCAGTCTGGGCGCGCTGTGGGTCGGCATCGTCAGCCATGCTGCGCTGTTTCTGGCGCTGCCGCTGGTGACGATATCCATCGGTTTGCAGGCCATTGATCGCGCTCATCTGGACGCCGCTGCAACCATGGGGGCAACCGAGACGGTAACCTTTCGGACGGTCATCCTGCCCCAGACCATACCCTACACGGTGTCGGGGTTCTTTTTCGCGCTCGTCCTCAGCTTCAACGAGTTCATCGTGATGTTTTTCGTGTCGGCGTCATCTTATGCGACGGTGACGCTGCAGATCTTCAACTCGCTCCGCAACGGCTACACTCCGACGATGGCTGTCGCTGCCGTGGCCTTCATCGTCGTGTCCATAGCCGTGTTTTCGGCCGTTGCACGATGGGGCGATCTTCCGCGCCTGATGGGCGCCGATCAATCCAGAAACTGAAAAGGATAAAACCATGCCTCGCCAGCCAACGCTTGTCGGACTACCCGTGCTGATTGTCGTCGACATCCAGAAATCGGCCTTCATGGACCACAAGGCAGGCATCCCGGTGATGCCTGACTACCGCGATAACATCGCAAGGGCCCGTGGTGTCGTGGATGCGGCCCATGATGCGGGGATTCCCGTTGTCTTCATTCAGGAAATACACCGCCGCGACATGGTCGACTATGGCCGCGAGCTGGACGGAACCGAAGATATCCACTGCATGGAAGGAGAGCCGGGCACGCCTGTCGCATCCGAGGAAATGGGGCGCCAGCCCGACGACTACTTCATTCACAAAAGGCGGTATTCGGCCTTTTACGGCACGGAACTGGAAATCCTGCTCAAGGGGTTCAAGGCGCAGACCCTGATCCTGATCGGGGGGCTGACCGATGTCTGTGTCCACTACACGTTCGCGGATGCCCATCAGGGCGACTACCACTGCCGCGTGGTGGGTGACTGTGTCGGCGGGTCGTCGACGGCAGCGCATGAAGCCTCGTTGAATGCGATGGAGTATCTGCAGACCGGCGCCGTCCTGACGGCGGATCAGATCGTCGCAGAGCTGGGTGAACTGAGCGCGGCTGCCGCGTGATCGCAATTGATGATCTGCAGGGCCACTGGCGACGGGACTGGATCCGCGGGCCGGGTTTTGAAGACAGCGCGACGCATGTTCATTGGCTGCAGGCGGGGACACTTTTCGCCGACTTGCGGGTCCCTGACACCCTGCCGGACCTGAACGGCATGACTTGCCTTGCAGATCTGGACGGCCCGACGCTTGCTGCGTTTCTGGACTGCGAGGCGTTTGCAGGCGAGATTTCCCTGACACGCGACCATTGCACATGGCACCGTCAGATCAACTGGCACGGAACGCCGGATCTTCCCGATGTGGGGGCGATGTCTTTCGCGGCGGACGGCACGCTGATCGAGGACGGCGTGCTTGCCGACTACCGCGAAGCCTGGTCAGCGGTGCCGACGGGGCCATTGCGGGGGCAAAAGCTTTGCTGGGGCGACATGACCGGCGTTCTGGTCGAAAACGATACCGAATTCCTGTTCGGCATCGGACTGACCCCCGGTGGGAAATCAAAACCAGCGGTGTCGGCATCCGGCGCAGTCGACCAGGACGCCGCGCGGGACGCCTTTGGCGGTTTCTATGCGCTGGGGCGTTGGGATGGTGCCTCCGGCATCGCGGAACTCTCTACAAACCCCTTTGCACGCGAGCAGGTGGTGATCGAACGCAAGGCGTCGGGTCCGGTCTGGCACGCCCCCCTGTTCGCAGGCGGAACCGAGTCAAGGCCGCTCGACAACATACACTGAAAGACGAATGACATGACACTTCCCGTTGCAGAACACTGGTTCACCTCTCGTCGGGTCGGCCCGGACGTCACGCTGATCCTCGAGCCGCATGTGCATGTTCTTGAACAGGCCAACATGTTTCTGGTCGAGGGGCATGATCGTGACATGATACTCGACACGGGGATGGGGATTGTCCCGCTTCGGCCCTACGTTGACGGTCTGCGGTCAGATCCCGGAAAAGACCTGATCTGTGTCTCGTCGCATACCCATATCGACCACATCGGCGGGGTGCATGAATTCGAAACCCGGCTGGTTCATCCCGCCGAGGCCGATGAAATGGCCGCGCCCTCGGGTCTCGACAGTCTTTATCGGGACGATATGCCTGCAAGCCTGATCAGGACGTTTCTCGAGGCCGGATACCCGCCGCTGGACGAGCTGTTGATCGATGCGCTGCCGTATGCAGGATATGATCCCCGGTCCTACCGTTTGTGGGGCGCCGCCGCGACGGGGCTTCTGGAACAGGGTGATACGGTGGATCTGGGCGATCACCTTTATGAAGTGCTGCATCTGCCGGGTCACTCGCCGGGCGGCATCGGCCTTTATGAAAGGGCGACGGGCGTCTTGTTCGGGGCCGATGCAATATATGACGGACCGTTGATCTATGACGGGCCGGGCATGAACGTTGATGACTACCTGACGACTTTTGCCCTGCTGCGGGGGCTTGATGTGTCGATCGTGCACGGTGGACATGACCCCAGTTTTGGCCCTGAGCGGATGCAGGACATCATGGACAGATACGAAACGATCTGGCGCGGCTGAGCCCGCGCGGTGCCACATGCCGGCTGCGGATGGTGCGACCGCTTGCTTGCGACGCAGTCCTTCTGCCAGCGGACGCGCAGATCGATGGCCAGGCGGCGCCTGACCTGTCCCATCTCTCACCTCGGCTTTTCAATTGTATTGGAACTATCACTGCGACCGGCTGTTCTTCTTAAGGGACAAACAAATCTGGTCGGGTAGACCGCACCGATGCCTGAAGGGAGATCTTCGCCGGAATGGACGGAATTTATTGCGGACCTCCCCCCTTGCCGGACGAGCTGTGGTCAAGCTGGAATTTCGACATTCCGCTGCTGCTTGCTTTGGCGATGCTGGGTCTGGTTGCAAGACATCGGCCTGCCGGACTGCTGGCGGTAGGCGTTCTTTTCATTGCATTCGTTTCGCCGCTGTGCGCCTGGTCGGCCGCATTGTTTTCGGCACGGGTCGTTCATCATGTACTGTTGGTGGCCTTGGCGGCACCCTTGGTCGCCCTTGCATTTCCCGCGCGCCAACCTTCGGGCCCTGCCTTGCCGTTTATCGTATCCACAGTCGTGCTTTGGGCCTGGCACGTGCCGGTTGCCTATGATCTGGCCCTGTCGAACATGGTCGTCTACTGGGCCATGCAGCTATCGCTGTTGGGCAGCGCCGTCTGGTTTTGGCGGTCGGTGCTTTCGGCAGCGATTTCTCCTGTCGATCAGATCCTTTTTATCGTGGCCAGTTTCGCGCAGATGGGAATGCTGGGGGCGATCCTGACCTTTGCGTCGACATCGCTTTATGCCGTTCACGCGGTTGCGCCGTTCGACTGGGGCATGACACCGCTGTCGGATCAGCAGCTTGGCGGACTGATCATGTGGGTGCCGTCGGCTGTGCCCTATGCCATTGCAGCCGCGATGATCGCCCGCCGTCGCTGGTCGCAGTTGTCAGGTGGCACCGCATGATCGCGTGGATCCAGTCGCTGGTTCCGATCTTCAAGGCCCTGCACATCGCCGGTTTGTCGATCTGGGTCGGCGGTCTGTTGACGCTTCCGCTGATCCTGTCCCGTCATCAACCAGCGGTGGTCGCGCATGAATACGACCTGATGCGGCGGGCGGTTCACCTGATCTACACCACGGTCACGGCTGCTGCTGTGGTCACCGTCATCGCCGGAACATGGCTGATTTTCATGCAGGGCGTCTTTGTCCCGTGGTTCTACGCCAAACTTGCCTTCGTGGCCTTGCTTGTCGCAGCACACGGCTGGATTGGCCGGGTCATCGTGCGGATCGCCGAACTGCCCGAAGAGAGCAAATCCCCCAGATGGGTGCCCATGCTGATTGCAGTCACTCTGCCTGCGCTTGCGATCCTGTTTCTGGTTCTCGCAAAACCCCACCTGCCTTGGGCAGGTGTTCCTGACTGGCTGCAGGAACCGCGCGGCGGTCAGTTGCCTTTCGACGTCCCGAGACGATAATCAAAGACGAGTTTGCCCCCATGCCAGCCGGTGAAACTGACAACGATCACGCAAAGCGCCGAGAGGAGAATGCCGTAGGGCAGAACCGCCTCTTCGTAGCCCGACAGCCTGTGGCCCCAGTTCGCACCCAAAAGCGCCAGAAGCGTCACGGCGATGATGAAATGGGTCCAGGCCGGAGCACGCGACCGGATGCCCGATACCAGCAGCAATTCGGCTGTTCCCGAAAATCCGGCAAGCATGCCGAACAGGAACGCCGTTCCGGCGGACCAGATGGAAGCACGCGCCCAGAATGCGTCTCCGGTCCACCAATAAAGCACGTCGGCGCCGAACAGGCAGAAGGTCAGGGCTACGGGAAAAGACACGCTCATGGCGTGGATCGGATGACCCTTGACCGCCACAAGAGATTCGGTGTCGTCGTATCCCATGCGCTGGCTGATCGGGTCGGTCAGTTCCTTTGGTGTCTCTTTGCTGTCCTGCGTCATGTAGCACCTCGTTTTATCTTCATGGGCTCAACTGTTCTGACGCTGAATGGTTGCGTCGGCGCCCTTTCGACCGTCGACCCCGCGGGTCCGGCGGCGCGCACCATCGCCACGTTGTGGTGGGTCATGCTGACCGGGGCGATCATGATCTTTGCATTGGTGGTGATCCTTGTCGCCGCCAGCTTCCGGAAACGCAAAGGTGCGATAGCAGACCGGTTCTGGGTTCTGATCCTTGGCATTGCCTTTCCTGTGACCGTGCTGCTGGCCTTGTTGGGCTACGGGCTTTTCGTTGGTGAACGCCTGCTGCAACGGCAGGGCGCCGATGTCGTGCGTGTCGCGGCAGAGGGCCGGCAATGGGACTGGCAGTTTTCCTATGACGATCTGCCGGGGCAGACGACGGCAGGTGTGCTTCACATCCCGGCAGGTCAGCCGGTCGACGTGGCGATCACCAGTGCCGATGTCGTCCACAGTTTCTGGGTGCCAAGACTGGCAGGCAAGATGGACGCCATACCGGGCCGCGTGAATGTCCTGCGCATCGAGGCGGACACGCCCGGCACCTTTCGCGGCCTTTCCTCCGAATTCAGCGGTCGCGGCTATGACAACTTCACGTTCGACGTGGTGGCGCATGATGCCGCCGACTGGACCCTTTTCCTGCAAGGTGAGACGGAATGAACGCGCTTCAACGGCACCGCAAGCTTGATCTTGTCTGGGCATCACAGCCCGGGTTCCGGGGATGGTTTTCATCCGTGAACCACACCGATCTTGGCCGGCTGTTCCTTGTCACGGCGTTCTTTTTCTTTCTAATCGGCGGTCTGCTTGCGATGTTGATCCGCACGCAGCTGGCGACACCGGGGTCCGCTTTCGCCGGACCCGAGATCTATAACCAGATCTTCACGATGCACGGGACCATCATGATGTTCCTGTTCGCCATCCCGACGTTCGAGGGGCTGGCCATCTATCTACTTCCCAAGATCCTCGGCACCCGCGATCTCGCTTTTCCACGGCTGACCGCCTACGGCTATTGGTGCTACGTTTTCGGCGGCGCCATGCTGCTTGCGTCCATGGTGCTGGGCATCGCGCCGGATGGTGGCTGGTTCATGTATCCGCCTCTGACCAGTTCGATCTATTCGCCGGGAATCAACACGGACTTCTGGCTGATCGGCATCACCTTCGTCGAAATCTCGGCTATTGCCGCTGCGGTCGAAATCACGGTGACGATCCTGAAATACCGTGCGCCGGGCATGTCGCTGGACAAGATGCCGATCTTTGCGTGGTACGCGCTGGTCACGGCACTCATGATCTTGACGGGCTTTCCGCCGCTGATCCTGGGGTCGGTCCTGCTGGAACTCGAACGGGCCTTCGGGCTGCCGTTCTTTCAGGCCGATCTGGGCGGTGACAGCCTGCTGTGGCAACACCTGTTCTGGCTGTTCGGCCATCCGGAAGTCTACATCATCTTCCTGCCCGCAGCAGGCGTGATCTCGACAGTTCTGCCGGTGATGTGCCGCACCACCTTGCTGGGCTACGGCTGGATCGTGGCCGCTGCGGTCGCGCTGGCGTTCCTGTCGTTCGGGCTGTGGGTGCACCACATGTTCACCACGGGCATCCCGCATATGGGACTGGCCTTTTTCTCGGCGGCATCGACGCTGGTGGCAGTGCCCACGGGCGTGCAGATTTTCGCCTGGATCGGGACGATGTGGAAGGGGCGGCCAGAGCTGCATCTGCCCATGCTGCACCTGCTTGGTTTCTTCGTCACGTTCGTGATCGGGGGGCTGACCGGGGTCATGGTCGCCGTGGTGCCCTTCGACTGGCAGGCGCATGACACGGCCTTCATCACCGCGCATCTGCATTACGTCCTGTTTGGCGGCTTCGTCTTCCCGATGCTTGCAGGGATCTACTACTGGCTGCCGCACGTCACGGGCCGCAAGCGCAACTTTCGTCTCGGTGAACTGGCCTTCGTGCTGATCTTCACAGGCTTTCACGTCACGTTTCTTGCGATGCACTGGATCGGCCTGATGGGCCAGCGCCGCCGCATTTCAACCTACCTGCCGGAAGATGGATGGACGACGATCAACCTGATATCCTCGGTCGGCAGCTTCGTCATCGCGATCGGCTTTGCCATTGTCATCCTCGAGGTGATCCTCAATACGGCAAGCGCGCGTCGCGGTGGCCGGAACCCATGGGGTGCGGGCACACTGGAGTGGGCGATGTCGACGCCAGCGCCGTCCTACAACTTTGCCAGCCTGCCGCATGTCACTGGCCGTGATCCCCTGACCGACGATCCGAAACTGCCCCACGCGCTTGCACGCGGCGAGGGGTATCTTGCGACCCCCGGAAGGTGGCGGGAAACCCTGACGGTCGATATCGCCACAGGGCAGCCGGATTTTCACGTGATCTATCCCGGCAACACCCGCTTGCCGATCCTGATGGCCGCCGTGACGGGCGTATTCTTTCTGTCGCTTCTGCTCAAATTCTACTGGACCGTGCCCGTCGCCGTGATCGGTGTCGCCGTGCTGGTCTGGCGCTGGGTCTGGGCACTTGGCCGGACCGAAGATCTGCCGGCCCAAGACATCGGGCACGGAATTGCACTGCCCAATGCCGCATCCGTCGACCGGTCTCCCGGTTGGTGGGGATCGCTGTTCTTGCTGACGGCGAATGCCACCTTCTTCGGGTCGCTTCTGTTCGGGTTCGCCTTTCTGTGGACCGTGGCTCCGGGCTGGCCGCCGCCCGTGTGGTTCACTCCTTCGATGGCGGAACTTGCCTTGGGGATCGCCGGAGCGGGGGTCAGCGCAGTTGCGGTCCGAATGGCGATCCGGACGATCCGGCAAGGCGGACAGCCGATGTTTGCGGTCGGCTTGGGCCTGGTCGCCGTGCTGATCCTTGTGGCTGCACTTGGCCTGTTGATGTTGCGTGCACCGTCGCCGGATCAGCATGCCTACGGGGCGACGCTTCTGGTTCTGGGGGGCTACGGCCTGTTCCATGCCTGTCTGACCGCCCTGATGTTCGCATTCCTTGCAGCCCGCATCAGCCGTGGCTTCACTTCGGCGGCGCGGCGGGCCGAATTCGCAATCGTCAGGCTGTGGGTTGATTATCTGGCCATAGTCGGGATCTTCATACTGCTGATGGCCCACCTGACAGGAGTGACCGCATGACCGACGTTCTGCGCATCCTGATCGCGCCCCTTGTCTGGCTGGCGGCTTTCAGCGCCGTCTACGGGGTGCACGGTGTCATTTGCGGCCAGGGAATCGAAACGATGCCGCGGGCCCTGCTTGTCGGGGCCTTCATATTGACGATCGGGCTGCAGGTTGCCGTGCTCGCCGCACTCTACGCACCGCGCTTTGCGTCGCCGTCGCCCTTCGTGCGGTTCGTCAGTCAAGCCACTGGCTGGGTCGGTCTGGTGGCGGCGGTCTGGACGCTTTTCCCAACGACCGTCACCACGTACTGCATGTGACCGCCGCCGCGTCACTCCGGCAAGGCATAAACCGCGAGTTGATCACCCACAGCGGGCTTCAGGATCGAATTGCCGCCCGCAACGAAGGCCACATACTGCCGCCCGTCGTGAACGTAGACAGCCGCGTTTGCCACGGCAGGGGCCTCGACAAAATCGGACCACAGTACGTTGCCATTGTCAGGGTCGATGGCACGCACCATGCCGTCCATCGTGGCACCGATGAAGATCACGCCACCCGCCGTGATCGCCGGTGCGCCGAGGTTCGGCGATCCCCAGCTTTCAGGACCGAAGAAGCCCCATTTCTGTGACCGCCCAAGCGGCACTTCCCACAACAGATCGCCGGTGTTGAGATCATAGGCGAGCATGGTTCCAAAAGGCGGGACCCAGCAGGGCAGGCCGGCTGATGACACCCAATTGACCAGCTCGAACCCGTAGGGCACGCCGCGTTGGGGATAAAAGCCGCTTTCATTACCGCCTTCACCGGCAGTTTCCTCGTATTCCTCGCGCGGGATCAGACGCAGGGTCTGAACGACCTTTGACGTGTTGACGTAGAACCGGTTTGTCGTCGGATCGACAGCGCCACCGCCCCACTGCATGCCACCTGCCGTTCCGGGATAGACGATCGTCCCCTCCAGCGAGGGCGGCGTGTACATCCCCTCATAGCGCATGCCCTCGACCAGCCGCGCGCATTCCCCAAGGCTTGCGATATTGGCCAACCGCGACATGCGGGGGTAGGTGTCCAGATCGTGCGACGGGGGCGGCACGTCGAAATAGGGCTGTGTCGGTGCCGCAACCTCGCCCGGAACGTCCGAGGCGGGAACGGCGCGTTCCTCCATGCCGAAGATCGGCTCGCCGGTTTCGCGGTTGAGGACGTAGAGCATGGATTGTTTCGAGGTCTGGACCAACGCGGGCACCGTTTCCCCGTCGATTTCCAGATCGACCAGTGTCGCGGCAGACCCCGTGTCATAGTCCCAGATGTCGTGATGGACGAGCTGGCGCGACCAGACGATCTCTCCGGTTTCGACATCGACGGCGGTGACCGAGGTGGCAAGCGGGATCGGGTCGGTCCTGTTGCCGCCGTAGTAGTTCGGTGAGGGGGACGAGACCGGCAGGTAGACGATTCCGCGTTCCTCATCCACGCTCATCGAGGCCCAGACGTTTGCGGTGCCTGTGCGTGGCCGCAATTCGCGCGGGATGAAATCGACCTCCCAGTTCAGCTCTCCGGTGCGGGCGTCCAGTGCGAAGACGGTTCCGGGTGAGGCCACGGAGTATTCCCAATCCATTCCGGCCCAGCCGACGAAAAGCTGGTCGCCAAAGGCGGTGGGGGGCTGGAGAAGTGACAGTGGCCATTTCTCGTTCACAGTGTTCCACTGGTTTACGTTGACGATGCCGCCATCACCGAAATCGGCGCAAAGCGCGCCTGTATCCGCGTCGACCGCGTGAAGCTCGGCGTCCATCGTTCCCAGATAGACGCGCTTTTGGCAGGGCTCGCCCGCGACAGGTGCGTCGGCCTCCCAATAGGTGACCCCCCGGTTTTTCAGGGCGGGCTGGGTCAGTGCCTCGAGCGTGGATTCGGAGTCGTATGTCCAGCGTTCCTCGCCCGTTGCGGGGTCCAGCGCGATGATGCGGTAGAAGGGCGTGCCAAGATAGACGGTTTCGTTGACGTAAAGCGGTGTTGCCGACCAGACGGTTGCCGGCAGATCACCACTGCCATCCGAGATATCACCGGTCTTGTATTGCCATGCCAGTTCAAGATCGGCGACATTTTCGCGCGTGATCTGGTCTGCCTGCGAGTATTTCTGCGCGGCCAGATCGCCGTTGTAGGTGGTCCATTCGGTCGTGGGCAACGCTATCGTGCCGGCGGATGTGGCCGGATCTTCAGAACTTTGGGCAAGGGCGCTGGCAGGCAGCAAAGCCACGAGGGCAAGTGAACGTATCATGTCGTCTTCCTTCTATGCCGGCCGCCGACTGCGGCGAGGTAAACAAAGAACCCCACCACGCCAATAATCGCGCCGACCACTATGCCGGGCGTCAGCAGGAACCAACCGCAAAGGGCGGTGCCGATCAAGGCGAGTATCACAAGAAGATGGAGAAGCGACCGCCAGCCGCTTGGCGCGATCATCGCAAGCACGCCCGCACCCAGAACAAGGCCGACACCGCCTGCCGCTGCAATAAGCGGCCCCGGTGTTTCCGTGATGCCGCTCATAGGGGTAAGATAACCCAAAGCTGCAAAAATGATGGCGACAACCCCGCCAATCGCGAGAATGAAAAGCCCGATGCGGTCTGTCATGGCAGGGCAGTTCCTTTATGTCTGTTGCAACGGCAGAAAGAGATCAGTTTCCCATTTATCAAACAATACCGTAACTCCCAAGCACCCTCTCCGATACGGGGTGCGGGGGTTTGTGCCGTCAGAGCCGTGCGATGATCTGAGATGGTGGCAGGGTCAGGGTTTCCAGGATGTTGAGCCCGTGTTTTCTGGCCGTCGA
>Ga0307966_1000152_pt1 | contig 55642 bp, 55 predicted proteins | sample OrgLakmetagen646_FD_203141 | JGI IMG/M metagenome (GOLD analysis project Ga0307966, IMG submission 203141) | Saline water microbial communities from Organic Lake, Antarctica - #646 | ecosystem: Environmental > Aquatic > Non-marine Saline and Alkaline > Saline | place: Antarctica: Organic Lake... | reverse complement strand
CTAGCGGACATCCACGCCAACGCCCCCAAGGCGCGTGAACTGGCCGAAGCCACGTTGCAGGCAGCGGAACGCGGGGCGATCCTGACCAACCGACTGCTCTCCTTCGCGCGGCGACAGGCGCTTGTGCCGCAACAGCTTCACCCGGGGCAGTTGCTGACCGGGCTCGAAGGGCTGATCCGCCGCACCATCGACGCGGATATCGAAATCGCGATAGGGGTCGCGGACGATGTCCTGCCGATCGAGGCCGATCCGGGCCAGCTTGAGAACGCGATCCTGAACCTTGTGATCAACGCGCGGGACGCCATGCCCGATGGTGGACGTCTGATCGTCGATGCGTCGAACGTGACGCTCGCGCCGGATGATCTGCCCCACTACGAGGGCATGACCCCGGGGCGGTACGTGATGATCACAGTGTCCGACACCGGCTGCGGGATGCCGCGGGAAACTGCGGAACGGGTGTTCGAACCCTTCTTCACGACAAAGGAGGTTGGCAAGGGCTCCGGGCTTGGCCTGTCGATGGTCTGGGGGTTTGTCCGGCAATCGAACGGTCACGCCCAAATCTCTTCGGAACCCGGTAAGGGCACGACGGTCAAGCTCTACTTCCCTGCCGAGACCAAGCTGGAAACGCAAGCGAGAACGCAGAAGAAACCTGTCGGGTTGGTGGGTGGAACAGAGTGCATCCTTGTGGTCGAGGATGACGATCTGGTTCGTGAACATGTCGTGGCGCAACTTGGCAGTCTTGGTTTCAGGGTCAGGCAGGCCGCGTCTGCGGCCGACGCCCTTACGGTCATGGACGGGGACAAGACCATCGACTTGCTGTTTACCGATGTGGTGATGCCCGGTGGCATGAATGGCAAGCAGCTTGCCGATGCCGCCTTGCTCCGGCAGCCCGACCTACGGGTCCTCTTCACCTCGGGCTACACCGAGGATGCGATCATGCATCAGGGGCGGCTTGATCCCGGTGTGAACCTCCTCAGCAAACCCTATCGTCGGGCAGATCTTGTTGCGAAGGTCAGGCACGTTTTGGACGCATAGAGGCGGACGCTTTCCCGGCAATCACCGTGTTTTCCAGTGATGCCCTGCTGGCTGTGCGGCGCGGAAATGGCGCGTCTGCGGTGCTCCAGAACCTGCCCATCGTCCGGCCATCGGCTGGCTATTGTCCGCCTATCGGCTGGCTTCGCAGTGGTCAGGTGCGTGACGTCGGATGCCTTGGTCGTCTTTCGCCACGTCATCCGGTGATCGCGTTGTAATTCGGAACCCAGGCCCGTATGCGACGTTTTTCAAGCAACTTGCGACCCGCGCCAAGAGAATGCGGGCATTCAGAGACCTCGTCACGCCAGTGGCGAACCATGGAGTATTATGACAACCAAGATTTCAGTCACCGGCCTTTACAAGATATTCGGCGACCGCCCAGATGCCGCCCTCGATCTGCTGAACCGGGGCGAAGCCAAGGAAGCCATCCTCGAAGCGACAGGTGCGACCGTCGCTGTGCAGGACGCCAGCTTTGATGTAGAGGAAGGTGAGATTTTCGTCGTCATGGGCCTTTCAGGGTCCGGCAAGTCAACCCTTGTCCGCTTGTTGAACGGTCTGATCCCGCCCACGTCGGGCAATATTCTCATCGAAGGTCAGGACGTGGCGCAAGCCAAGGGAGAGGTCTTGCGCGAAATACGCCGCAATACGATCACCATGGTGTTCCAGCACTTCGCCCTGTTTCCCCACTGGAGCGTAGCCGACAACGTGGCCTACGGGTTGAAAGTCAAGGGGATGCCCGTTGCGGACCGCCGCGAGCGGGCCATGGCGGTGCTGGATCAGGTCGGCCTTGCACCATGGGCCGACAGCCTGCCGGGCGATCTGTCGGGCGGGATGCAGCAACGGGTCGGTCTGGCGCGTGGGCTGGCCTCTGACCCGCAGGTGCTGCTGATGGACGAACCGTTCGGCGCGCTCGACCCGCTTATTCGCCGCGAAATGCAGGATGAACTGATTGAGCTTCAAAAGACGCTGAAGAAAACCATCGTCTTCATTACTCACGATCTGAACGAAGCCCTGCTGCTGGGTGACAAGATTGCCATCATGAAGGATGGCCGCTTCGTGCAGGTCGGCACGGCACAGGACATCGTCAGCAACCCTGCCGACGATTATGTGCAGGCCTTCGTGGCCGACATCGACCGGGGCCGGGTCTTTACCGCAAGGGATGTCTCGACCGATCCGGTAACCGCGCAACTTCATACCGACAGCGCAGAGGTTGCCTTGCACCGGATGGAGACGGCACAGCTTGACGCCCTTTACGTCCTCGACGGCGACACCGTCTCGGGTGTTGTGACGCACCGCGACGTGTCGGCCGCCCTGCGCAGGGACGGACCGGGCGACACCGCGCTGGAGGCATCGCTGATCACGGATTTCACAGCAGTGGATCAAGGCACCTACCTGCACGAGCTTTACGGCCCCGCGGGCAATGGCCTTCCGATTGCGGTGACGGATGCGGGCAACCGCCTGCTTGGTGTGGTCGAGACGCAGGACGTGCTTGCGCAACTGAACAGCGATACCGCTGAAAAACCCGGCGCGGATGCGTCGGCACCCGCCGTCCCACCGGGCATCCCCGAAAGCCAGAGCCAAACCCCGGAGGCCGCCCGATGATCAGTCCTGCCGATATCGCAAGCATTCCCTTCGACGACTGGATCAATGCCTTTGTCCGGGGCTGGCTGGTGCCTAATTTCAGACCCTTCTTCCGGGCGGCACAGGTGCCTGTCACACTGGTTCTGAACAACCTGAACGCATTCCTGCTGTTTGTGCCGATGATCATCACGACAGCCGTTTTCGCCCTTGCCGCCTGGCGCTGGGCCGGACGCGGCATCGCGATCTTCACGCTGATCGGCTTTGCATTCATCGACATGATCGGGCTTTGGCCGGAAACGATGACCACACTGGCGATGATCCTGACCTCTGTTCTGTTCTGCGCCGTCATCGGTCTGCCGCTTGGCATTCTGGCCGCGCGCAGCGACATGTTCTGGCGGATCACACGCCCGGTGCTGGACATCATGCAGACGATTCCGTCCTTCGTCTATCTCGTGCCGATCGTGATGCTTTTCGGCGTCGGCATGGCGCCGGGCATCATCGCCACGATCATCTTTGCCATCCCGCCGATGGTCCGCCTGACCAATCTGGGCATCCGCAACGTGCGCGGTGACCTGACCGAAGCGGCGCGCGCCTTCGGATCGACCGAATGGCAGATGCTCTGGGACCTTCAGATTCCACTGGCGCTGCGCACCATCATGGCTGGCCTGAACCAGACACTGATGCTGGCGCTGTCCATGGTCGTCATTGCCGCGCTGATCGGCGCGGGTGGCCTTGGCCTGATCGTCAACACCGGTCTTGGCCGTCTTGACGTGGGCGGGGCCACCGCCGGTGGCGTCGGTATCGTGATCCTGGCCATCGTGCTGGATCGCATCACTCAGGGTCTTGGCGAAGGCAGCACGGTGCGCACCGTTTCCCTGCGTCAGGTGCTGACACGCACCTTGCGCGGCAAGGGTGCAGCACCTGTTGCCGAAACCTCAGCCAAACCCTGAACACTCGACACGGCGGTGCGGACGCACCGTCGTAAACGCGGCACCCTGTGCCGCCTCCGAAGAAAGGATCAATTTCCATGATCATTCAAAAGAAAACCGCCCTGACATTCGGGACTGCAGCCTGTGTAGGCCTTGCCGCCGCGAGCGGCGCAATGGCTCAGGCCACTCCCGGCGAGGGCACGTCGATCCAGATGGCGCAGCCCACCTGGGATACCGGCTGGTTCCACACCGAGATCTATGTGCAGCTTCTGGAAGAGCTGGGCTACGAGATGGAAGAGACGATGACGCTCGACAATCCGATCTTCTATCAGTCGGTCGCCTTCGGTGACGTGACGATGTGGGTCGATGGCTGGTTCCCGCTGCACAACACCTACCGCGATTCGTTCAAAGGCTCTGCCGAGATCGTCGGTGCCGTGGCCGAAGGCGGTGCGCTGGAAGGCTATCTGATCGACAAGGCCAGCGCCGAGGAATTCGACATCACCACGCTCGAAGACTTCAAGCGCGACGAGGTCAAGGAAGCCTTCGACCGCAACGGTGACGGTCGGGCCGACATGGTCGCCTGCCCGCCGGGCTGGGGCTGCGAGATCAACATCGAGCACCATCTCGACGCCTATGACCTGCGGGACCACATCAACCCGATCAAGGCCGGATATTCCGCGTCGATGGCCGATGCCGTGGCCTCCTACGGTGCGGGCGACCCGATCCTGTTCTACACTTGGACACCCAACTGGACCGTGAACGAGCTTGTTCCGGGCGAGGATGTCGTGTGGATCGAAGTTCCCGAAGTGGATCTTCCTGAGTCGCTTGCAGGCATGTCCGATGCGGCAACGATGGAAGGTGTCGAGGGCTGCGTCAGCGATCCTTGCACACTGGGATTTCCGGCAAGTGACATCGTTTCGGTCGTGAACACCGCGTTCCTCGACGACAACCCCGCGGTGCGGACGCTTCTGGAATCGGCGAGCATCCCGCTGTCTGCCGTCTTCGCGCAGAATGCCGCCATGAACGCAGGCGACGACGATATCGAAGCACAGGCAGCCGCCTGGATCGAAGACAACCGCACCGATGTGGACGGATGGCTTGAAGCCGCCCGCGACGCCGCACAGTAATCGCGCGCCAGTCCCGCCGGCGGGGGTGAAAGCCCGTCGGTGGACCACATAGCATGTCCGGCGGCGGGTTCCGCCGCCGGACCGACCGGTCCCCACAGAAACGTCTGGACGACGAAAGGCAAACCAGCGCGCCCGTCAAACATGGCGTGGGTGCGTCCTTGTCGAGGACCGCCCAGTTTATCCGGGTGATCTCCTTCAGCCGCCGTTCTGGCCGGTTGCTCGTGTCCATATTTGGCTGGCCAGCACGTTGGCACCTGCGCGCGGGCCGGGGGAGGCCGCCAGCATCACCACCGGTTTACCCTGCCAGAGCTTCATCTCGATCCGGCTCATCCAGTCGAACACGTTCTTCCACGCTGCGGTGACGAAGTCGTTATGCTCGTCGAAGGACACGAGCACCGCGTCCGCCGCGCCGATCCGGCCACAGAAATCGTGCGCAGGTCCGGGGATGCCGCCGTCGCGTTCGCGGTCGATGGAGTAGATCGGCATCTCGTAGTCGTTGAGGTCGAGCGTTTCGATCTGGTCGCCGGGGCGATCTGCGCGAGCCGCGCCGCCACATGATCGATCAGCGCGCGGTTGATGGACTGGCGGCTGTTCGTGGCTGCAAAGGCGAGAATGTTCATGGGAGTATCCTATCGGGCTTATGCGGAACGCTTACCGAACCACATCCGGCGAACATGTCGAGACGTTGGAGGGTGCGTTCGGCGCGCCCCTGTTCCAGCGCCATGCGCGGGGCTATGCGTTGACCGACGCGGGTCGCGACATGCTGGAGTTCTTAGCCGGCGCCCAGCTAGCAAGGTTGGAACATGGCGAGGCGCATGGTGCGATCCGCGCCGGAGCAAAACCAGAGATGTCGTCGCGCGCATTGATGCCGGACTACCTGCGGCTTGTTGCGCTGATCGGTATCGTTGTGGTCAATGTTCAGTTCGTCGCCTTTTCCGCGCTCGGCAGTTTCGCCGATCCGGGCGGTGATACGACACTGGACGCAATCACCCTGTGGCTGGTGAACGGTCTGGCGCTGTTCAAGACCTACGGGCTTTTCTCCTTCATGTTCGGTGTCGGGCTGGGGTTCCTGATGCGCTCGGTGGCGCGGCGCGGGCTGTCTTTCGGGCGCGTCTACCGCAACCGGACTGCGATAAGAGCGGGGCGGCAGATAATAATCCAGAAGTTGTCGTGATGCTGGCTATGGTAGAGGCAGGCGTAGTCAGGCAATTGTGACGATGATCTTGAAGGCGTCTGCCTGCTCCCGTTCGCGCCAATGCAGTTCCCCGGCAGCCCCGGATACCTGTCCGCCTGTTCAGGCCCCAGATTTCGAGCGTGTACCGCGATTTACCCCAACGCTCTTCTTCCGCGGCCAGCTTTCCGGGAAGTCCCTTGACGACAGGACGTTCCTCAACGCCTTGAACGCGTCGTCTTCCCCCAAACGCCGCCGTCTTAATGTCTATGGAGAGGGTGGGGTGGCAGGACAGGCGCCGTGTGCGTATGGTGTGCACAGCAGGTCCGTTCCGGAAGAGAGCGCACCCGAGGAGAACACTGAATGCCCCTGAACGCAGCCACCGAGGCAGCGCGGTTATCTGTTGCACCGATGATGGACTGGACCGACCGGCATTGTCGGTATTTCCATCGGCTGATGTCCGGTCATGCGTTGCTTTACACCGAAATGGTCACGGCGCCTGCGGTGATCCGGGGAGATCGTGCGCGGTTGCTGGGCTTCAGCCCAGAAGAGCATCCAGTGGCGTTGCAACTGGGTGGGTCCGATCCAAAGGAACTGGCCGAGGCGGCGCGGATCGCGGCGGACTATGGGTTTGACGAGGTTAACCTGAACTGCGGTTGTCCGTCGGACAGGGTGCAATCGGGATCGTTCGGGGCGGTGATGATGGAGCGTCCGGCGCTTATCGCCGAATGTGTCGCGGCGATGATCGCGGCGGTCGATGTGCCGGTGACGGTGAAATGCCGGATCGGGGTGGATGACCAGACCCCGGAAAAGGTGCTGCCGCAGGTGCTCGAGACCGTCTCGGCCGCTGGTGTGACCCGGTTCACGATCCATGCCCGCAAGGCGTGGCTGCAGGGGCTGTCGCCAAAGGAAAACCGGGACGTTCCGCCCCTCGACTACGATCTCGTGCACGCGATGAAGCAGGCGTTTCCCGCACTTCACCTGTCGCTGAACGGCGGTGTCGAGACGCTCGAGCAGGCCCAGGCGCAGCTTGCGGCAGGCATGGATGGCGTCATGGTCGGACGTGCCGCCTATCACCGGCCAGCGGATGTGCTATTGAACGCCGACAGGGCGATTTTCGGTCAGGGCGAGACGCGCACCGCCGAAGATATCGCCTTGGCAATGTTGCCATATATCGACACTCATCTGCGCGAGGGCGGACGTTTGAACCAGATTACACGACACATGCTGGGCCTGTTTCAGGGCCGTCCGGGCGCTCGCGGCTGGCGGCGTCACCTGTCCGAACGGGCCCATGCCGACGGGGCAGGGCCCGAAGTGGTCGAAGAGGCCTTGGGTCACGTGCTGGATCGCGCTGCATGAGTGTCATGATCGGGATGGCGGTGATGCTGCTGGCCACCGGCGCGTTCGCGGGCGTGCTGGCCGGTCTTTTGGGTGTGGGTGGCGGAATCGTTCTGGTGCCGGCGTTCTACTACGTGTTCAGCGTGCTGGGATATGACAGCCCGCAACTGATGCAGATGTGCCTTGGGACATCGCTTGCCACCATCATCGTCACGTCGTTGCGGTCGCTTGCCGCACACAACAAGAAGGGTGCGGTGGACTGGGACATCCTGAAACGCTGGGCGCCCGGCATCGTGATCGGTGCCCTGATCGGTGTTGCGGTTGCAGCCCAGCTGCGGACCTCTGTTCTGCAGGCGATCTTTGGCGGCCTGGCCGTCGTCGTGGGCCTTTACATGACGTTCGGCCGGTCGCACTGGCGGCTTGGGCAGGTGATGCCGGGGCTTGCCGTGCGCTCTGTTCTGTCACCGATCGTGGGCTTTCTGTCGGTGCTGATGGGCATCGGTGGCGGGTCCTTCGGCGTGCCGCTGATGACCCTTTTCAACATTCCCATCCATCGCGCGGTCGCCACTGCGGCGGGTTTCGGTGTTCTGATCGCGGTGCCGTCTGTCGCGGGCTTCCTGCTTGTCGACATGGCCGTGGCGCCCCCGTTCAGCATCGGTGCGATCAACCTCGTGGCATTCATCCTCGTGATCGCGATGACACTGATCACGGCGCCGGTCGGGGCGTCGCTGGCGCACAGAATGAACCCCGGACCGCTGAAGCGGGTCTTTGGCGTTTTCCTGATCCTCGTGGCGGCCAATATGTTGCGTGAAGCGCTGATGTGACGCTTGCCGCTGCCGGACACCTTGTCTTTCCCGCGGACCGGCGCGTGGCGCGGTGGGCTGCCGCCTCCTTGCCGCTTGCGCGCGATCTGTTGGCGAAGGGTGGTGACAGACGCCACGGCGGGACGTGGTATCCGGGTGTCGACGCCTTGCCCAACGACGCGAACGGCGCCATCGCAGGGGTGCCGCTGGCGGGACCGTGGGAAAGTCACGTCACGCCCCCGAAGGCATGGCACCGCGCGCAACTGTCGGTGGTCTTTCCGGGCTATCCGCAACAGGACGCCGGCGAAAACGACGCCGCCCACCGCTTCCGACGGGACAGGGACGCGGCCCATATGGACGGCCTTTTGCCAGAAGGCTCCCAACGTCGCCGCCATTTGCGCGAGGCACATGGCTTCATCCTTGGTATTCCCCTGAACGCCGCGACGGGATCGCCCCTTGTGGTCTGGGAAGGGTCGCATCACGTCATGGGGCGGGCCATGGCCCAAGCCTTCCAAGGGGTGAGGCCCGAGGATTGGGGTGATCTCGATGTGACCGACGCTTACGTCGCTGCCCGCAGGACCGTCCTGCAAACCTGCAAGCGGGTCGAAGTGCGGCTGGCGCCGGCAACATCTGTCCTGCTGCATCGCCATCTGATCCACGGTGTCGCCCCATGGCAGCCCGGCGCGACACCGGACGAGGGCCGGATGGTTGCCTATTTCCGGCCCGAGGTGGGTGATTTGTCCGACTGGCTGGATACGCCCGCTCAAGCGCGGGAATCTGACCCGCGTGCCTCGTAGTCGCGCAGGGTCTTGCCGCGTTCTTCCACGAAAAGCCCCGGCAGGATGCGAAGCGTCTTGATCTGGTCCACGCGCAGATCGACGAATTTCGCACGGCTTTCATCCCAGACGATGCAGGTCCAGAGCCTGCCCCAGTAGTCCAGTTTCAAGGGCCGCACCGTGCGCGGATTGTCACCGGTCGTGATCGCCAGCTTCTGACGTGCGCGGATTGCGCGGCGGATCATCGGCAAATGCTGGAAACCCTTGGCCGCATCCGCGAAGGGATAGACGGCAAACCCATAGCCCGCCGGCGCTTTCGAAGTGCTTTCGGGCATGACTGCGTCCAGCTTGGCGGACAGTGACCGCGCGGCTTCTTTCAACTCTGGATCTGCTGATTGCCCAACCGCGTTCAAGCCCAGATGCAGGGCCTCGACTTCGGTCATCGTCAGATTGAGCGGCGGCAGCGTGACGTCGGCGGTGACACGATAGCCCACGCCGCGTTCCCCCTCGATCGGCACACCAGAGGCCGCAAGAGTGTCCATGTCGCGGTAGATCGTGCGCTGCGACACGGCAAGGCTTCGGGCCAGATCCTCGGCCCGGTGAAGCCTGCCGTCGCGCAGGCGCTGGATCAGGGTCATCAGGCGGTCGGCACGGGACATGTCGGTGCTCCTTGAGGCAACTGACAGGATACTGTCACAAAAAATGGATCGCCAGTCAAAAAACGGCAACTCTGCAGGTCGATATGTGCGATGCGGGCTATGCAAACGCGCTATCCCTTCATATCTCGGAGTCGAACGCTACCGTGGCTCTGCAGCGGGCCATCTGACCATTCGTTGGAGAAATGAAATGCTCAACAATATCGGCCTGCCCGGCCTTCTTCTTATCGCCGTCGTCGTCCTTGTTCTGTTCGGACGGGGCAAGATTTCGTCGCTCATGGGCGAAGTCGGCAAGGGCATCACCGCTTTCAAGCGTGGTGTGGACGACAGTTCCAAGGAACTGGACGACAGCCTGAAGGACGCGCGCGACGTGACCCCTGAAGACGAAGAAGAAAAAGAAAAAGTCTAAGCCGTCTGAAGGGATAGCGCGATGTTCGGCCTTGGCTGGAGCGAGATGGTGCTTGTGGGCATCTTGGCCCTGATCGTGATCGGGCCAAAAGACCTGCCGATGATGTTCCGCACGATGGGTGAATTCACGGGCAAGGCAAAACGCATGGCCCGCGAGTTCAACAACGCCATGCAGCAGGCCGCTGACGACAGCGGCATCAAGGGCGTGAAGTCCACGCTGGAAGCCGCTGCTTCGCCAAAGAAATTCGGGCTCGACAAGATCCGCGAAGCCACGGACTTCAGCGGTCCGAAAAAGCCCGACACCGGTTTGAGCCCCGAACGGCAGGCCAGCAAGGACAAGATGGACCAGGCGATGGGGGATGCGGCCACGGCACGCAAGGAACGCGAAGCGCGTGCCGCGGAAATGCAGGCCGAAGCCGACGAGGATCTGGCCGAATTCAGCGAAGCCGAGGCCTTGGCCGGAGAGAAACCTGAGGCCTTGGCAGGAGAGAAGCCTGAGGCGCTGGTCAGAGAGAAACCCGAATGAGCACCGCCGACAATATCGAAGACAGCGCCGCCCCGCTGATGGAGCATCTGACCGAGCTGCGGTCACGCCTCATCAGGTCCGTGCTGGCGTTCATTATCGGGATGATCATCACCTTTCTGGTGTGGAACCCTGTCTTCAACTTTCTGACCTATCCGCTGTGCGATGCCCTGCAGGCGCGCAACCAACTGTGCGATCTGCAATACATCGCGCTGGAAGAGGGTTTCTTCGTCGCCATCTCGATCTCGCTTCTGGGCGGGCTGGTGCTGGGCTTTCCGGTCATCAGCCACCAGTTGTGGCGGTTCGTGGCGCCCGGCCTCTATCGATCCGAAAAGGGGGCGTTTCTTCCGTTCCTCGTGGCCTCGCCCTTCATGTTCTTTCTGGGTGCGGCCTTTGCCTATTACGTGATCACCCCGCTGGCATTCGGCTTTTTCCTTGGATTTCAGCAGACGACATCGCTGATTGATGGCCCTGAACGATCCACGCAGGCCGCCGGCATCCTGTTTCAGGGGTCGGCCAAGGCCTATCTCAACCTGACCATCAAGTTCATCGTGGCCTTCGGTCTGTGCTTTCAGTTGCCGGTTCTGCTGACCCTTATGGGCAAGGCGGGGCTGGTGTCGGCCAAGGGGCTGCGCAACACGCGCAAATATGCTCTGCTCGGCATCCTGGTGCTGGCTGCACTGGTGACGCCGCCGGATGTGATCAGCCAGGTCATCCTTTTCGTGGTCGTCTACGGCCTTTACGAAGTCTCCATCTTCCTTGTCGCCCGTGTCGAACGCAAGCGTCTGGAAAAGCTTCGGGAAGAGGGCATCCTTGATGAAAACGAAGACCTCTACGGTGACCTCGACGATGACGAGGACGAGACGAAGTGACCGACGCACTGGACCGGATCGCCGCTGCCCTCGAGCGCATGGCCCCCGGTCCGGCCACCGTGCCGAATATCGAAGCCGCAAGCGCCTTTCTGTGGCATGCGGACCCCGATGTGCTGGCACCCGTGGACAAGGTCAGCCGGGTTGATGTTTCGCTTCTGGTGGGGATTGACCGGTCGCGCGACACGCTTCTGGCAAACACCGCGCGGTTTGCGGACGGCTTGCCTGCAAACAATGCGCTTCTCTGGGGCGCGCGGGGCATGGGAAAATCCAGCCTTGTCAAGGCGGTTCACGCCAACGTTCAGGCGGATCATACCGGTCTGAAGCTGGTCGAGATCCAGCGCGAGGATCTGCATACAATCGGGCGCTGCCTGACCCTGTTGCGCGGGCGGCCTGAACGGTTCCTGTTGTTCTGCGATGATCTGTCGTTCAGCCACGACGACACCCATTACAAGGCGCTGAAGGCGGTTCTCGATGGCGGTATCGAAGGCCGTCCCGACAACGTGATCCTTTATGCCACCTCGAACCGCCGCCATCTGATGCCGCGCGACATGATCGAGAACGAACGTCAGTCCGGCATCAATCCGGGCGAGGCGGTCGAAGAGAAAGTATCTCTGTCAGATCGCTTCGGTCTGTGGCTGGGGTTCCATCCTTGCGGGCAGGATGAGTACCTGACCATGATCCGGGGGTATTGCGACGCCTACGGATTGCAGATCGACGATGCCAGCCTGCGCAGGGAAGCCATCGAATGGCAGGCGACGCGCGGCAGCCGGTCAGGGCGGGTCGCATGGCAGTTCTTTACCGATCTGGCGGGCCGACACGGTGTCACGCTGGGTTTGGTCGGATCACCGAACCTGCTGTGACACCGTATGACATGATCAGGGTAGAAAGTCTGCCGGATCAACTGACTGCAAGCCACGCCTCACCTCGAAATGCACAAAGGTCGGATCGCCTGCGCGGACCGATCCCAACGCGCCGCCGCGCGACACGGTGTCGTTCTTGGCCACGGTCAGGTTTTCAAGGTTGGTGTAGACCGTCAGCAGATTGTCGGGATGTTTGACCACGACGATTGCCACGCCATTGGTGTCCGTGGTGACAGCCGCGATGGTCCCGCTGTCTGCGGCGCGCACCGTGGTGCCTGCGGACACGCCGATGTCGATGCCTTCGTTCCGACCGGGCGCATATTCACGAATGATCGATCCCTGAACAGGCATGGCCAGACGCGAGGCCGATGCGGGCTCGGCAGGCGCCGGGGTGCCAAGGTCCGGAGCGGGCGGTGTTGCTTCCTCGGGCAGCGGCTCGGACGGGTCTTCCGCGGGAAGCGGAGCCGCAGCCGATGGCGGTGTCGGCGTCGGTGAACCCTGTCCGGGTGCTGGCGTGGCAGGCGAAGGCGCAGGGTTAGGTGCAGGAGAGCCGCCCTGTGGAATCATCAGGAACTGCCCTTCACGGACATTCATATCGGGCCCCAGCCCGTTCCACTCGGCAATGCTGCGCACGGGCACACCGTAGAGCCGTGCGATGATAAATGCGGTTTCGCCACCGGCGACCTGGTGGCGGATCGGCTCGGTCCCTTGTCCGGCGGTTTCTGGGGCCGGGGCCGGGGCAGTGGGTTGCTGGCTGCTTGGCCCCGCGCGATCGAGTGCCGTGGTGGCAATGGCGGTCACATCCACGGGGGCGACTGATCCCGGGGCGGTGGCACCCGTCGCAGGCGATGGTTCCGTGACCCGCGCGGGCAGGGCAACCGTTTCTTCCGGCCGCAAGGGTGTGTCTGGGGCGATACCGTTGTAGGCGGCCAGCTGCGTCGCGTCGAGGTCAAGGCGCGTCGCGATTGTGCGGATCGTGTCGTCCTGCCGGGCGACGACGACCTGATAATTTGGATAGGAAATGACACCGCGATTATCCGGCTGGGGCCGGCCCGGCAGGTTCGAGACCGCTTCGCTTGTCGTGAAACCGCCCCCAAGATCGCGCATGTCCCAATCTGGCATGCTTTCGCAGGCCGTCAGGGCCATGGCCGCTACCCCGGACGCCAGAATGTGCCGCACTGCCATGATCTGTCCCTCTTTACCGCTCGCTGCGCTTCTCTTTCACCGGAAGCGACGTTGGGCGAAACTCTAGTCCCTTCCCAGCCCTTCGAGCAAGGGAACAAACCGCACGGGGCGCAATTCAGCATAGTCGTAGCCGCTTTCTAGCCGTGTCACGCGGATCAGCTGCTGAACGGCGTCGGATTGACCCACGGGCAGCACCATGATCCCGCCGACGCGGAGCTGCGCCAGAAGCGGTCCGGGCGGGTCTTCTGCGGCAGCGGTCAGCAGGATACGGTCGAAAGGAGCCTGATCCGGCAGGCCGTGACTGCCGTCGGCCGTGAAAGCCGTGATGTTCGGGATGTTCTGCGCGTCAAAGACTGCCTGTGCATCCGCGACGAGCCGCGGAAACCGGTCCACTGTATAGACCCGCCGTGCCAGCCTTGACAGGATCGCGGCCTGATATCCCGATCCCGTACCGATTTCGAGAACCTTGTCGCGGGGCTGCACGTCAAGAGCCTGACTCATCACGCCGACGATCGAGGGCTGGCTGATCGTCTGGCCACAGGCGATGGGCAACGGCATGTCCTCGTAGGCGCGTTCTGCGAATATCCCTTTCACGAAGGCGCGGCGGTCCACGTCCTCCATCGCTTCGAGAACGCGTTTGTCGGTGACGCCTTTCGAGCGCAGCGCATAGAGAAATTGCATTTTGGTCTCGGCGTCCGCACTCATGTCCACTGGGCTTTCAGCGCATCAAGCGTCGCGTGATCCGTCAGATCTGCCCGCATGGGCGTGACCGAGATGTAGCCGTCGAGATTGGCCTTTGCATCCGTGCCTGGCGCTGAAGGCACATCCTGCGCGCCCCCCTTGATCCAGAGAAACTGGCGGCCGGAAGGCGATTCCCCCGGCACGACGCCGTAGTTGACGCCGGGGCGACTGCCTTGGGCGCAGGCCCGCACGCCTTTCACCTCGGTTGCGGCGACAGGCGGGAAATTGACATTGTAGAACAGCTGGTAGCCGTCACCCCCCCACAAGTCGCCGTCCCACAGTCCGCGCACGACCTTGGCGCCATGTATGACGGCGGCTTCGAACGGGTCTTCCAGATCGCGGTTTCCGGGTCCGTAATACTGCGAAAGGGCAATGGCACGGGTGCCCTGCAACGCCGCTTCGATGGCCGCCCCGATGGTGCCGGAATACAGCGTGTTTTCGGCGGCGTTGTTGCCCCGATTAACCCCCGACAGCACCAGATCGGGGGGCGTATCCCTGAGAACCTGACCTAACGCGGCCAGAACGCAGTCTGCGGGAGAGCCTTCACAGGCAAAACGCCGGTCGCCGAACTGTGAAATCATGGTGGGGCGCGTGTAGTTGATGCAGTGACCGACGCCCGATTGCTCGAAGGCGGGGGCCACTGTCCAGACTTCGCCCTTGGGGCCCGCGATCTGGGTCGCGATGGCGTGAAGCACGCCCAATCCCGGTGCATTGATGCCGTCGTCATTGGTGATGAGAATACGCATGAACATGCCCCCTGTCGCTGCGTCTTACTATGCTGCCCGGACGACAGGGTCCAGCGGATGCGGCCAGACAGGCAGGGGCCTGTGTCCGCCGGAACTCAGATAAGTCCTGCCTCTTTCAGGATGCGGGCGGCTTCATCCGTGGGATGTGCCAGCGCGGACTTGTCCTCACCGGGGTAGAAACGGGCACGGGTCGCGGTGGGCATGGGTGCCGGTGTGGCGATGTGCACGCGGGGGCCTGTCTTGTCCGTTTCCACCTGCCAGCTGCGGGCGAGGGCGGTTTGCGCAGACTTGGTCGCACCGTAGGCCCCAAAGAAATTCTCGCCGCCGCGCGGGTCGTCGAAGAACATGGCCTGCCCGTCGAGACCCAACAGGAGCGCGACATAGGCGATCAGGCGCTGTGTAGCCGTCACGTTGATGTCGACGGACTTGGTCAGATCCTTGGGCGCGATATGTGCGGCAGGCGACAGGGGCGCTGCATGAACCGCCGCATGGACCCAAAGGTCAAGATGCCCCCACCGGTCGAAGATGCCGCGGCACAACTGCTGCATGGCGGCATCGGTGGTGATGTCCATCGGGGCCAGCGTCGCCGCACCGCCCGCCGCCTTGATGGCATCGTCCAGTTCTTCGAGCGCGCCGACTGTCTTGCCGACTGCGATGATATGATGTGTCGGCGCAAGGGCCAGGGCCATGGCATGGCCCAATCCGCGCGACGCTCCGGTGATGAGGGCAGTCTTTGTCATGTCCCTCCCTTCCGGCTTTTGCGCGGAAGGGTCAAGGGGGCGTCAGGTCGGCATGGTCAAGGTGTAGGACACGCCGTTTCCATCGGACAGGCGCACACTGTCGTCCGTCAGCGCGATGACGGTCATCCGGCCAGTCACATCGCCCAGTTCCAGTGACCTGATCACCCCGGATGCTTCGCGCACCAGGGCCATCGTGCCATCGGGTTTCGCGAAAATGCCGACCAGTGCCAGTTCGTCGAGCGGAAGTGACGCAGGCTCGAGAGCTGTTTCCGCCACGTTGTCTGGCGTCGGACCCGCGATCATCAGGTCAAGGTCCGGGCGGGCGTGGGGGCGCAGGCTGGCCTGAATCGGTTCGGTAGCCGGTCGGGACATCGGGCGGGCTGTGAACGTCTCGTCATCGTACATCTCGAATCCTTCGGTTCGGTTGCGAGACGCTTGATGACGGTGGAACAGGGCGATTTGAAGGGGTCGGATGTGCGAAACACCGGACCGACCGGATTTGCGCCGGATACCGCCGAAAGCACGGCGCAAACCCGCTACCGGCCGCCGACCGGTCGAAACGCAGCACTTGGCTATTCGGCAGGTTCTTTGGTCTTGAAACCTTGTTCAAGCATGTCCGACGGCGGCACCGGATAGTCCCCCGAAAAGCAGGCATCGCAATATGCTGGGTTCTTGGGGTCGCGGCCCTTGGGTTCTCCGACCGCACGGTAAAGACCGTCGATTGTGATGAACCGAAGGCTGTCGACGCCCAGATGCGCACACATCTCGTCCTCGCTCATGTTCGCGGCCAGCAGCTTTTCACGCTGCGGTGTGTCGACGCCGTAGAAGCAGGGCCATGCGGTGGGTGGTGACGCGATGCGGAAATGGACCTCTGCCGCGCCCGCATCGATCACCATTTCCTTGATCTTGCGGCTGGTGGTGCCACGCACCACGCTGTCGTCCACAAGGATGACGCGTTTGCCGCGAATGAGCGTGCGGTTCACGTTCAGCTTGAGCAGGACACCCATGTTGCGGATCTGCTCGGTCGGTTCAATGAAGGTCCGGCCCATGTAGTTGTTGCGGATGATCCCCATCGCATAGGGGATGCCCGATTCAAGGCTGTAACCGATGGCGGCAGGGGTGCCGCTGTCGGGCACGGGGCAAACCAGATCGGCATCGACGGGCGCTTCCTTGGCCAGCTCGCGCCCGATCGCTTCGCGTGTTTCGTAGACGGACCGCCCGCCCAGCGAACTGTCGGGACGCGAGAAGTAGACGTGTTCGAATATGCAAAAGCGCGGCTTGGTCGGGCGGAACGGGAAATGGCTTTCGACGCCGTCCGCCGTACAGACGACAAGTTCGCCCGGTTCGATCTCGCGCTGGAACTCGGCCCCAATGATGTCGAGAGCGCAGGTCTCCGAGGCAAGCACCCAGCCACCATCGCCCTTGCGCCCCAGCACCAGCGGGCGCACGCCGCGCGGGTCGCGGCAGCCGATCAGCTTGGTCCGGGTCATGGCCACCACTGAAAAGGCGCCCTCGACCTTGCGCAGCGCTTCTTCCATCCGGTCGGGTATCGTGCGGCCCATCGAGCGGGCCATGAGATGAACGATACATTCGCTGTCGGATGAGCTTTGAAAGATCGACCCGCGCTCGACCAGTTCGCGCCGCAGAGCGATGGCATTGGTGATGTTGCCGTTGTGGGCGATGGCCGCACCGCCCATGCTGAATTCGCCAAAGAAGGGCTGCACGTCGCGGATGTTGGTGTAGCCCTTCGAACCTGCCGTGGAATAACGGACATGCCCGATGCCGATCTCGCCCGGAAGGCTTTCCATCATGGCCTGCGAGGTGAAGCTGTCGCGCACCAGTCCCATGCGGCGTTCCTGGCAGAAGCCGACCGACGCGTCGTGCGTCACGATGCCTGCTGCTTCCTGTCCGCGATGTTGAAGGGCATGAAGGCCAAGTGCGACGAAGTTCGCCGCATCGGTCACGCCCACGACACCGAAGATGCCGCACTCCTCTCGCAGTTTGTCGTCATCGAAAGGGTCGGTTGTGATCGTCGGGGTGGACATATCGGGGCTGCTCCGAATCCAGAATGTCTTTGGGGCTTCATATGCGTATGGGCCGTCAGTGTCACGCGGCCAAATTGAAGGTTTTATGACAGTCGTCCTGGAGATTGCCTTTTCCCTGCCCTTTTGCGGCGGAACAAAAACGTCGCACCGGCGGTTTGCTTGCAATCGTCTTCATCATGGCAGGGGGCTCCGTTGGAGACCGAAGATCATCTTCTATCCATTCGGCGCAGCCTTGTGACCCTGACGCTGATTTCCCTTTTCGTCGTCTGCTATTTTGCCAGGGATTTGCTTTTGCCTGTCCTCCTCGGCTTTTTGGTCGCGCTGACGTTGAGCCCCGTAACACGCGGGATGTCCCGCATCGGTATCCCCTATGGTGTGTCTGCCGTTCTGCTGATCGCCTTGCTTGCGCTGGCTATCGCTGTCGCGGTTCTGTTTTCCTCTGCGACCATTGCCGCCTGGATGAGCGACAGCCGGGGGTTGCAGGCCGAGCTGTCTCGCGAGCTGTCGACGGTCATGAACCAGATCGAGCAAGTCCGCGAGGCAAGCGACGCCGTGGCCGAATTGGCTGAAGGAGACGCCGCCGAGGAGCAAGAAGTCCAGGAAGTCGTCGTGCAGCAGCCCAAGCTTGTGGACAGTGCCATGAGCGTTTTGGCCTCGATCGGGACCACGCTGCTGGTCGCACTGGTCCTTGCGATTTTTCTGCTTGCCTCCGGTGACATGTTCTACATCAAGCTGGTCCAGTCTTTTTCGACGATGGACGGCAAGAAGCGTGCGCTGACTATCGTCTACGATGTCGAACGGCGGGTATCGAACTACCTTCTGACCATCACGCTGATCAATGCGGGGCTGGGGCTTTGCGTGGGCGCGGTTCTGTGGATGCTGGGCCTGCCGTTCGCCTATATCTGGGGTCTCGCGGCCTTCCTGCTGAACTTTCTGCCATATCTTGGCGGCCTGACCGGTGTGGCGCTGGTCACCGCCTATTCGGTCATCAGCTTCGACAATCTGACGCAGGCGTTCTTTCCGCCTCTCGCTTATCTGTGTCTGACGTTTCTGGAAGGGCAGTTCATCACGCCTCTGGCCCTTGGGCGGCGGCTGAGCATCAATACCGTCGCGGTGTTCCTGACGGTTGTGCTGTGGGGATGGCTATGGGGTATCCCGGGGGCCCTTGTGGCCGTGCCGTTCCTGGTGGTCTTCAAGGTGGTTTGCGACAACGTTCCGCAGATGCAGGTCTTCGGCAACCTTCTGGGTCAGGAAGGCCCGTCGATAAGGACGCGGGAAAAGCCAAACCGGTCCGATGTTGGCGAACTGAAGGCGGACAAGCCATCCGGACCTTCGGCTCCGGCCTGAAGTCTACTGTTCCACTGGTGCAATGTCGGGGGCCGTGGGTGTGACCGCTTCGACCGGCGCGCCGCAATCGCCCACCAGCTGTTCGTACTGCGTGGTGATCCAGCCCAGCGTGTCTTCAGGGTTCCGGTCGTCGATCTGCCCGGTCAGTTGCGCAAAGACCTTGGCCGACCGGCTGTCTTCGACCATAGCGACATCCTGCGCGGCAAGTACGGTCTGGTAGACAAAGAACGCGACTGCAACCAGCAGAATGCCGCGCACGACGCCGAACAGGAAGCCTGCGCCCTGATCCAGGCCACCCAGTGCGGACCGCTGGACCATACTGGAAAAGAGCGGCGTGAAGAACGACACAATCACCAGTGCCACGGCGAAGACGGCGGCAAACGCCGCGATGACTGACAACTCGCAGCTGTCACCGATGAAGTCCCCCAGCACCGGTATCTGTCGCACCAGGGGTTCGACCTGATCGGCAAAGATAAAGGCCAGCACGGTCGCTCCGATCCATCCGGCGATCGCCATGGCTTCGCGGACAAATCCACGGCTATAGGCCAGCAAGGCCGAAATCACGATGATGGCCGCGACGATGCCGTCGATGATGGTGAAACCTTCCACGGACGCTTACTCCTGCTTGGCGGTCCCCGGACCGAATACCTCTTCCACGAACGCCGCCAGATTGCTTGTTTCAGACAAGCTCAATCCGGTGATCCCCAAGGGCTTGGCCTGCTTGGGTGTGATTGCGGAGGTAAAACCAAGTTTCTGCGCTTCTTTCAATCTGTTTTCGGTCTGCACCACGGGTCTCAGCGCACCGGAAAGCGAAATTTCTCCAAAAATTACCGCTTCTGGCGGTAAAGCGCTGTCTTCGCGTGCCGACACCAGCGCTGCCGCGACCGCAAGGTCCGCCGCAGGTTCGGTGATGCGCAAGCCACCGGCCACGTTGAGATAAACGTCCAGACCGGTGAACGGCACGCCGCAGCGGCTTTCGAGAACGGCCAGAATCATTGCAAGGCGCCCGCCATCCCAGCCGACCACGGACCGGCGCGGTTGGCTGTGTGGCGAAGGTGCCACAAGCGCCTGAATCTCGCACAGCATCGGGCGTGTCCCTTCGATCCCCGCGAAAACGACCGAACCGGGGGCTGGATCGCCACGTTCCGACAGGAACAGGGCCGAGGGATTCTTGACCTCGGCCAGACCTTTGCCGGTCATCTCGAAAACGCCGATCTCGTCGGCAGGGCCGAACCGGTTCTTGACGCTGCGCAGGATGCGGAACTGGTGCCCGCGCTCGCCTTCGAAATAAAGAACGGTATCGACCATGTGCTCGACCACGCGCGGGCCTGCGATGGCGCCTTCCTTGGTGACATGGCCAACCATGACGACAGCCATGTCGCGCCGCTTGGCAAAGGACGTCAGCTCGTGTGCGCAGGACCGGACCTGACTGACAGAGCCGGGCGCGCTTTCAACATTGTCGGCCCACATCGTCTGGATCGAATCGATGATGGCCAGATCAGGCTTTTCGGCCTCCAGCGTGGTCAGGATGTCGCGCAGGTTGGTTTCTGCCGCCAGTTGCACCGGACTTTCGGTCAGCCCCAGACGCTGGGCGCGCATCTGCACCTGATTGACGCTTTCCTCGCCTGAAATATATATGACTTTCAGTCCGTTGCGGGCAAACCTTGCAGCAGCCTGCAACAGCAAGGTCGACTTGCCGATGCCGGGGTCACCGCCGACCAGCAACGCGCTTGCCGCGACCAGACCCCCGCCCAGAACACGGTCGAGTTCAGCAACACCGGCTTTGGTGCGTGGCGGCGCAGCCGCTGTCGTTGCCAGATCGGTAAGCGCTATCGGTGTTCCGCGCGATTTGCCCAGGGTCTTCGACTTGGGGCCCGTGGTCAGCGCCTTGTCCTCGTGGATCGTGTTCCATGCACCGCAGCCGTCGCAACGGCCCGACCACTTGGAATAGGCGGCACCACAATCCGCGCAGGTGAATGTCTGATCTTTGGCCATGTTCACCTTTTGGACCGTTTTGGCCGTGCTGACAACGGCAAACGCGCCTATGCTGGGACAGGACGGTCGCGGCTGCTATGGGCTGTGAGAAAAGACAAAAGCAAGGATCCGAGGATGCAGGCCGTGAACAGGTAGAGACCCCAGGCGATTTCGACCTTGCCGATGCCGATGCCCTTGATGACAACGACGTAAAGCGCCAGCAGAAAGATATCTGCCATCGCCAGTTTGCCCATGTAGGACAGGACCGGCAAAAGACGCTTGCTCAGAAGGTCGAAATGGACAAGCGCCAGACCCAGTGTCTTGAGGTAGGGGGCGAACAGGGCAAAGACGGTGACCACAAGCGCCAGAAAGACGTCAGTTGCCCAAAGCGACTGCAATCCGGAAATAACCGATATCTCTGACAGACCGAACAAGGGCAAAAGACCTGCCCGCATCAGCGGCGCGAACCACGCCACCGGGAACAGGACAAGAAGTGACAGGTTCGCAAGGCGCAGGATCGTGAACATGGCTTGTGAATGAACCGCGCTGTGCGATGTCGCAAGTCCTATTCAGCGGCAGGCTTTTTAGACATCGCGACGACGTTCTGAACCTGCTCTTCCTCGTCCTCATGTTCAAGCGTGTAGCCGAGGGATGGCAGGGCGGCTTGCAGCTTTTCGTCCAATTGCTGCAATTGCGAGGCGACGACGCTTTCCTCAAGGTCGACCTGTTCGGCCCATTTGCGGATTTCGGTACATGCATGCAGCGCTTCGATGATGCGTTCCTGCTGGCGCTCGGCCTCTTCCTGCCGTTGAGCGAGGAAATTTTTCGCCTGAGTGACCTTCTCGTCGGAATAGACGTCGGCCAGATGGCGTGATTGTTGCGACATCTGCGCAGCGACCTCCATCACACCGGCCTCCAGTTGTGCCAGATCGGGGTGGTCGCGCAGATAGGCCAGACGTTCGCGCACCGCGTCGAACTCTGAACTCATGGTGAACAGGCCCGCCCGGTCAGCGGTGTGACACAGGTGATAGGCGCGGGCCACGTCGTCCATCGTCAGCTGAAAACGGCGGTGACTGTGTTCAAGCTTCATCACGCGGGCGTTCGTCGGGATCATGAAAGCCATCGCGCAAAGCAGGCCGGTCAACGTGATCTGAACAAACATGCCAGCTTGCGGATAGGCAAGCTCTCCGAAGGTCAGGGGAAGTGTCAGCCAAGGGATGACCCCCAGGGCCGCAGCAATCGTCAGCCCGAGACTGGCGAAGGCCACGACGCCGACAAAGGCAACGGCGATGTATTGAACCATCCGAGATATTTGTGTGGCAACAGTGACAAGGCTCACGGATCAACCCCCGATTCCGTTTCATGTCTTTACCAAGAAAGAATAGGCGAAAAAGTTCCTATTCTGCCAGCATTTCGATGAAAATCTTGACTTGGTGTTAGGCGTGTCAATTATCGTTGCGACTTTCGAACAGGATTGTTTCCGGATGGGCGACAAAATCGCGATTTGGTCGGGAACTGCATATAGTGCAGACAGCGAAAGACGGTGACAGGGATGCTAAGCCGTACCATACCTATGTCGGGTTCAAGATACGCACTTGCCACGCAGGGGCTGGTCGGCTTCGCTCTGAATCGGCGTTCGTGTGGCTCGAAAGTTGCGGCTTGGGCTGATGTTGTCCCACGGTCGCTTCGTTTAGCGGGCGAACCGGCGCGTCAGCCGCCGGTGATCCGGCGTGTGTAGCGCCCGCCGAGTGATGTCAGTATCTCGTAGCCGATGGTGCCCGCAGCGCGTGCGACCTCATCCACCGTCTGCTGTGGCCCTAGCAGGGTGAGAACCTGCGGGTCCTCGTCCAGATCGGTGACATCAACCGTGATCAGGTCCATCGACACGCGACCGATCAACGGGCAGGGGACCTGTCCGTGCCAGAGAGTCGCACGGTCCGACATCGCCCGGATGACGCCGTCGGCATAGCCGGCTGAAATCGTCGCCACACGACTGGGACGTTCGGCCTGCCAGGTGTTGCCGTAGCCCACGACCTCGCCATCTTCGAGCGCGCGGGTCTGGATCACGGGGATGTCCAGTCGCACGACCGGCTGGGCACGGCTGAAGGGCAACCCGCCGTAAAGCCCGACGCCCGGGCGGCAGAGGTCGAAGTGATAGTCCGGCCCCAGCAGGATACCCCCCGTCGCGGCCAGAGAACGGGGAACGTCGATACCATCGGTCATGCGCCGGAACAGGTTCAGCTGGTAGTCGTTCATCGGGTGGTCCGGTTCATCAGAGCAGGCAAGGTGGCTCATGATCAGGGCAGGACGCTGCGCCAGCGCGATCTCGGCCACCGCGACCCATTCGGACCATTCCATGCCCAGACGGTTCATGCCGGTATCAAGCTGAATGCCGAAGGGCTGTTCGGGCAGTGCTTCGAAATGGCGGGTGATCTGGTCGATGGAGTTGAGCATCGGCGTCAGATCCAGATCGCGGATCAAGGGGGCATCGCCCTCCATATGGCCGGAAAAGACGAAAATGTCGTGGCCCGGGCCAAGTGCGGCACGCAGGGCCACGCCTTCTTCGGCCTGTGCGATGAAGAACTTGCGGGCCCCGGCCTTGGCAAGCGTCTTGGCGACGACGCCGACCCCAAGACCGTAGCCGTCGGCCTTGACGACCGCCCCCGTCTCGACCCCGGTCTGGCGGTCGAGGTTGCGGAAGTTCGCGGCAAGTGCTGCAAGGTTGATCGTCAGGTGCCCGATGCTCATGCGCGATCTTTTGGCATCAGATGGGGGGTGCCGCAAGAGACCCGGTCATTCTGTGTCGGTCGTCAGCCCGTAAAGGGCCATTTGTTCGGCTGTCAGGATGTAGATTTCATCGGGTGGCGTCACCAGCGCGTGCGTCATGACCAGAGGATCGACGCCCATCTCGTCGAGATAGGTCATCACTTCTCCCTGGCCGCGCTGAATATCGGCGACTGCCATGAAGGCAGGCAGAGCGATGTTTTCGCCGAAATAGTGCTGATGCACCCCAACAAGCGCATCGGGTGCCACCTCGCGCAGGGTGCCTGCGGCCAGAATGTAGGGGCAGGCTGATAGGCAGACATCCGCACCTGAAAGAGCTGTCAGAACCTCCAGCCCGCGCAGCCGACGCCCGATTGCAAGCGCATCGTCAACCGACCCACCGGGAGAATTGAGATAAACCTCCTCCGGCAGGGTGGTCTGGGTGTCGATGAAATCTGCAAATCGGGCGGCGTCACCGGCGGCAATCTGGCCCGTCATGGTCAGTGCGGGTGCGTCGTTCCATGTCGTCGCCTCGAACAGCAAGCGCGAGGGCATGTCACCGGTCGAGGGCAGGGGGCGGCTGTTCGGGTCCGCCTCGCGCTGGGGCAGACGGGCCGGATCGAAGCGACGTGTCTGGTCGCCCGGACCCACCGGCTGTGTCAGCTGAGGGGCGGTCGACGGAAAGGCGATCTGCGGCAGGATACGCGCGATGTCCGACCCCAGAAGGATCGCGGCGAACAGCAACTGCAGACCGAAAACCCAGACGAGGATGCGGGCTGTTCCGACCCTCTTGCGAGGGACGCCATCAGGGGCAGCGGTGTCAGGAGCATCTTCGGGCCCTGACGCTGGCGACCGGGCCGTCATTCCGCAGGGCGCGAGGCGTCGATCTTGGTCACCTCGGCTGGCTCGCGGCTGCGGCGTTCAGGCGCCGGGTCCTTGCGGTCGAGTGCAAGGTCCACGTCACGGATGGCGTGAACGGCGGCGCGCAGTTCGGCCAGCGTCATGATGTCCTCTGTCGCGGCCCCTTCCCGACCCGCGCGGATGGCGCCCTGGGTGATGGCCACGATCAGCACCAGCACGGCGGGCAGAAGGTCGATGGCGATGGCTCCCGCCCAGGACGGCACAAAATTGCCCGCGTAAAGGATGACCGCATCCGCTGCGGAAATAGGTGTGTAGGTGGTGTCCTCGGGCGGGGCCATGTCCATGACCGACTGGGCGGCTTGTTCCAGCCCTGCGGCCCGCTGGGAAAGAACGGTAAGAACGGAGTCGATCGTTGCCTGTTGCCCTTGGCGCGTGTCGGCGCTGGCCCCGTCCAGTTGCGGCAGAACGATGGAGTCCGACAGATCATTGGCTGCACGGGCAACAAGGGGGGCGACCGAAAGCTGGCGCAACCGCGTGATGACATTGGCCAGACGCACGGCTTCCTCCGAGAAAAGAACCGACCGCTGAGCAACCGGCCCCTGTTCGACCGTCAGCGCCCGCATCCGGCTGAGAATCTCGTTGCCTTCGCTGAAGGCCGCTTCGACCTGCGGCTGCTGGGCCGTCATTTGCGCCTCGAGCGCTGCAAGCTCATCGACCTTCTGGCGCAACAGGCGGAAGACGGCGCCTTGACCCGCAAAGCCTGAAAGCTGGCCCGTCGCCTCCTGTTCGGCCAGATCGGAAAAGCTTTGACGGGTGCGGGCCACGTCGCGTTCGAGGCTTTGTGCCGATTGCGTGATCTGATCCGCGCGTTCCAGCGCGGTCTGGTAGTCCTGCACGGTGGTGGCGAGGTGTTGTTCAACCGCCGCAGCCCCAGCCAGCGCCGCCGCGTTCAACCACGACGACATGGCGATGATCGCAAGCGAGCCCAGTATCATCGACAGGGTCAGCCCGATCTTGGCCCCGGCCGTGCGGACCGCAGGCAAAAGCCGCATCATGTAGGACCAGAAGACGAAGATACCGACCGAGACGGCCACCGAATAGGCAAGTGCGGCAAAGACCGACAGGGCGCCGTTGTCGTCCAAGAGCGACGATACACCGAGGTAGGTGTAGATGCCCGAGGCCACCGCCAGCACGCCAAGCGCTGTACCCGTAATGCTGTCCAGAAACCCGAGATGGCCCTGAAGTTCCCGGGCGGACCGGACACCGCGGGCCTCGGATCGGGAAAGTGGTTGATCGTCTTGCATGAAAGCCCCTCGCGTTTGGTGTAAGGTAGGGGGTGGGGGCCGTCATATCAAATCACGGATTGCAGGGCTGCCGGTGTTGCAGGGGGGGCGCTGCCCCCGTCCTGCGGACCCCCCCCGGGATATTTCAGGCAAGATGATGATGAGGGTGTCCTAGAATTCGGCTTCGCCGCTTTGTTGCTGCCAGGGCTTCACGAGGTTGCCGAAGCGGGTGAACTGGCCTTCGAAGCTCAGTTCGATCGTTCCGATAGGGCCGTGGCGCTGCTTGCCGATCACGACTTCGGCCTTGCCGTGCAGACGCTCCATTTTCTGCTGCCACTCGGCCATCTTTTCCATCTCGTGATCGCCGGGCTTTTCGCGCTCGACGTAGTATTCCTCGCGGAAGACGAACATCACGACGTCTGCGTCCTGCTCGATCGAGCCGGATTCGCGCAGGTCGGAGAGCTGCGGGCGCTTGTCCTCGCGGCTTTCGACCTGACGCGAGAGCTGGGACAGGGCGACCACCGGAATGTTGAGCTCTTTGGCGATGGCCTTGAGCCCCATCGTGATCTCTGAAATTTCGTTGACGCGGTTCTCGGAGCGGCCGGCGCCGCGAACCAGTTGCAGATAATCCACGATCAGCACGTCGAGCCCGTGGGTCCGCTTGAGGCGCCGGGCGCGGGCGGCAAGCTGCGAGATCGGCAAGGCTGGCGTGTCATCGATGTAGAGTGGACAGGCCTCGAGTTGCTTGGCGGCATCGACGAAGCGGCGGAACTCGGCTTCGGTCATGTCGCCACGGCGGATCTGTTCGGAAGGCACTTCAGAGGCTTCCGAGAGGATCCGGGCCGCCAGTTGCTCGGCGCTCATCTCAAGCGAATAGAAGCCGACGACGCCACCCTGAACCGCGCCGTCGCTGCCGTCGGGCAGGGCGCCCTTGCGGTAGGCCTTGGCCACGTTGAAGGCGATGTTCGTCGCAAGCGAGGTCTTGCCCATCGAAGGGCGGCCCGCGAGGATCAGAAGGTCGGACTTGTGCAGGCCGCCCAGCTTTCTGTCCATGTCGATCAGGCCGGTCGAGATGCCCGACAGCTGTCCGTCCCGCTGGTAGGCGGCGTTCGCGGCGTTCACCGCACCGGTCACGGCCTTGAGGAAGGACTGAAAGCCGGTTTCGGAGCTGCCCTGTTCGGCCAGACGATAGAGCTCCTGTTCCGCCTCGACGATCTGTTCGCGCGGTTCGCTTTCCACGTTCACCCGTGCCGCCTTTTCCGCGATCGTCTGGCCGACGAGGATCAGCTCGCGGCGGACCGAGAGATCATAGATCATCTGGGCGTAGTCGCGCGCGGCAAAGGCCGAAATGGCGGCCCCTGCCAGGCGGGCAAGATAGGCGGGGCCGCCCAGTTCCTTCAGGCCCTCGTCGTCTTCCAGAAAGGTCTTGAGCGTGACGGGGCTGGCCAGTGCATTGTTCGCGATGCGTCGGGCCGCGGTGTCGAAGATGCGGGCATGGACCGGATCGAAGAAATGCTGCGGACCGACGATCGAGGCGATGCGGTCGAAGATATCGTTGTTCGTGAGAATCGCACCGAGAAGCTGCTGCTCGGCCTCGATCGAGTGCGGCAGGCCACCGGTTTCGGCGGTTTGGACGCCCGTGGGATTGAATGCGGTGATCTCGTTCATGTGCTGCCCCGTCGCTGCTGGTCCTCTGGCTTGCGTGATGCCAAATTTCGGCTGTTTTGGCTATCTTGATGAAACCGTGGAGAATTGGTCCTGTGCCCTGTGTATAACACGAGGGCTGTCCAGATGTGGTAATCTTTGCGGTTGACCGGCCCATATCTGGGCAGGTCTCGCGATTCTATCGCGGTGTGGCGCGTTGCTCTGTGGACCTTTTTCAGGCCTTCGGTGTCCAAGCCGTTGGATTGCGCAGGTATTCTTCCACCGTATCCAGCGTGTCGGTGTCGTAGGACGCGCGCACGCGGGCCTCGGCCAGCACGTCCCACCAGGTGCAAAGATGGATCAGTTGCACACCGTGGTCGGCCAGGGTCTGTTCCACCCCGTCGAAAATCCCGTAGTAGAATATCACCGCCGTCGCACTGCAGGTTGCGCCGGTCTCGCGGATCGCATCGACGAAGGACAGTTTGGAGCCGCCATCGGTCGTCAGATCCTCGACAAGCAGCACGCGCTGGCCTTCGGTCATCACGCCTTCGATGCGGGCATTGCGACCGTAGCCCTTCGGCTTCTTGCGGACATAGGTCATCGGCAGGGCCAGACGGTCGGCCACCAGCGCACCGAAGGGGATGCCTGCGGTCTCGCCGCCCGCGATGTTGTCGAAAGCCTCGAAGCCCGCTTCGCGCATGACGGTGACCGACAGGAAATCCATCAGGGTCGACCGGATGCGCGGAAACGAGATCAGCTTGCGACAGTCAACGTAGGTCGGTGCCTTCTTGCCTGACGCATGCGTGAAGGGGTCGCGGGCGTTGAAGCTGATCGCGTCGATTTCAAGCAGCATCCCGGCGGTGAGACGGGCGATTTCATCTTTGGCCGGAAAGGAGGTCGGGATCATGTCGGGTCCTTTGAAAGTGCCGCAGGTCTGGATCGGAAAGAGCCGCTAGGTGATGTGCCAGTGAAGGGGAAAGCCGGGGTCGAAAACCGTGACGGGGCCGTCGCCGGTTTCGATCCGGTCGGGATAGGCCACGGGATCGCCCCTGGTCAATGTGATCGTCTCTTCGTTCGGGGGCAGACCGTAGGCGCGGGCACCGTTGAGAGAGGTGAAGGCTTCCAGCTTTTTCAATGCACCCGCAGCGTCGAAGACCTCGGCCAGGCAGGACATGGTGTTCGTGGCGGAAAACACGCCTGCACAGCCACAGGGCTGCAGCTTGGCGGGATCGGTGTGCGGGGCTGAATCCGTCCCCAGAAAGAACCGCTTGTCGCCCGAGACCGCTGCCTGCACGAGGCTGATCCGGTGCTTTTCACGCTTGGCGACCGGCAGGCAATAATAGTGCGGCCTGATGCCACCAGCGAGGAGATGGTTGCGGTTGATGATCAGGTGGTGCGTTGTGATCGTGGCATAAAGGTTCCTGGCGCTGTCGCGCACGTAATCCACCGCATCCGTCGTCGTCACATGCTCCATCACCACCTTGAGATCCGGATTCTTCCGGCGGATCGGTTTGAGGACCTTCTCGATGAAGACGGCCTCGCGGTCGAAGATATCGACGTCGCTGTCGCTGACTTCGCCATGCACGCAAAGCGGCATGCCGATGTCCGCCATCCTGTCGAGGACGGGCCGGATCTTGTCGAAATTGGTTACGCCCGACGCAGAGTTGGTCGTCGCGCCGGCGGGGTAGAGCTTGACCGCTGTCGCGATCCCGTCGGCATGGGCGCGGGCCACGTCTGCGGGATCGGTGTCCTCGGTCAGATAAAGCGTCATGAGCGGGGTAAAGCGGTGCCCCTCGGGCAGGGCGGCGTGAATGCGGTCGCGGTAGGCGAGGGCGTCGGCACTGGTCACCACGGGGGGCACGAGGTTTGGCATGATGATGGCCCGCGCGAAGTGGCGGGCCGTTTCGGGCACCACTGCTGCCAGCATTGCGCCGTCGCGCAGATGCAGGTGCCAGTCGTCGGGGCGGCGAAGCGTGATCGAGGTCGGTCGCGATTTTTTCATGTGGTGCGATTACACCGAACGGGCCTCGCGTGCCAGTACCGGATTGCACGGCTGGCTATCGCTGCAAGCTCAGGCGGCGTCGGTCTCGACGGGACGGCTGGGTTCAAAGCCCTGATCGCGAAGTTCCTGCAGCCGGTCGGCAAAGAACCTGTCGCCAGAATCGCGCACGATTTGAGCGGCCATATCCGCGGCGAGTTGGGAATGGTTCCTGCGAACCGCCATCCGGAAGAGGGTGCGCTGAAAGGTCGGGTGGCTTCGGCGCGCGCGTATCAGGGCCGCGAACCGGGCCCCGTCGAGCGTGCCGTCCATTGTTTCACGGATCAGGGTGTCCAGAATGCCCATCTGTTGAAACACGGTGTTGAGGTTCCACCCCAGAGCAAGGCATTTCAAGACGGAAACGTTGGGCCGCGTGAACAACGCCGCATGTATGGCATCGAACTTGTTCGAGGGATCGTAGGCGACCCACGCGCGGCTGGCCGCGTCGATCATGTCGGGGGCATAGCCATAGCGCGAAGTGAAGTCCTGTCGCCGTTGGGCGAGGTAGCGGGTATCCCAGTTCGCGACGGACGGGTCGAGCGTGGCCTGCGGGCGGATCGCAAGGACATGCGCGCCCGGTGCAGCCACCGAAAAGGCCGCCGCCGCATAGCCACCGGCGTGCGCCCCGTAGAACAGCACGCGGTCAAAATCCTCGAAGAATCCGTCGTCGATCAGGCGGTCGAAAAAGCCGTAGACGCGGTGATCGCGAAACCAGCTTTCCTCGCGGCTGATCAGGGCCAGATGGGAGCAGCCGTCGATGCGGGTATAGCGCATCCCGACGGTTTCGCCGCCCGCAGCCTTGCGTGCGTCGTCCAGAACCTCGAAAGTGACGATCAGTTTCGGCCCGGCATCCAGAAACAGCGCGATATGATCGTCGCCCAACGGCTCGAAGTAGCCATGCTCTTCGCCCAGATCTTCAATCTTGCCAAGCCATATATCCGCACTGAGGCGTTCAAGGTCTACGTCAAGCTCCAGACGGTTATCCATGGTCACTACTTTCGATTGCGCCGGTTTGGTCGGCCAAGTTTCCCAAGGTATGACGGGGCAATGCGGCAAAAATGGGCAAGAGTTGCGCTGATATCAGGTTAAACCGTTTCAGAAGAATGCCTGCAACCCCGTCTGCGCACGGCCCAGTATCAAGGCATGAACGTCATGGGTGCCCTCGTAGGTATTGACGGTTTCGAGGTTCACCATGTGCCGCATGACCTGAAAATCGAGAGCGATACCGTTGCCGCCGTGCATGTCCCGCGACATGCGGGCCACATCCAGCGCCTTGCCGCAATTGTTGCGCTTCATCATGCTGATCATCTCGGGGGCGGCGCGCCCCGCCTCCATCAGGCGGCCGACCTGAAGCGATCCTTGCAGGCCAAGGGCGATATCGGTCTGCATGTCCGCCAGCTTTTTCTGGAACAACTGGGTCTGGGCGAGGGGGCGGTTGAACTGCTTGCGCTCGAGCCCGTAATTCCGCGCGGCGTGCCAGCAGAATTCGGCGGCCCCCATGACACCCCAGCTTATTCCGTAGCGGGCGCGGTTGAGACAACCGAACGGACCTTTCAGGCCCTGCACGCCGGGCAGCAGTGCGTCTTCACCGACTTCGACCCCGTCCATGACGATCTCTCCGGTGACCGAGGCGCGCAGAGACAGTTTCTTGTCGATCTTCGGTGCGGACAGACCGGTCATGCCCTTTTCGAGGATGAAGCCCCTGATCTTTCCGTCGTGATGGTCTGACTTGGCCCAGACCACGAAGACGTCGGCGATTGGGGAATTCGAAATCCACATCTTGGACCCGGACAGCGTGTAGCCGTTGGCCGTCTTGACGGCCTTGGTCTTCATGCCTGCGGGGTCCGATCCCGCATCGGGCTCGGTCAGGCCAAAGCACCCGATCAGATCGCCTGCGGCCAGACCGGGAAGATATTTCTGTTTCTGTGCTTCGGAGCCATAGGCGTGGATCGGATACATCACGAGGCTGGATTGCACCGACATCATTGATCGATAGCCTGAATCCACCCGCTCGATTTCCCGTGCGACCAGACCGTAAGTGACGTAGCCGCCGCCCAGTCCGCCATATTCCTCGGGAATGGTGATACCCAACAGGCCCGCATCGCCCATCTGCTTGAACAGGCCCGCATCGGTTTCGGCCCGTTCGTAGGCCGCGCTGACACCCGGCTGAAGCTTGTCCTGCGCAAAGTCCCGTGCGGCGTCACGCAGCATGCGTTCGTCCTCGGTCAGTTGATCCTCCAGCCGCAAGGGATCGGGCCAGTCAAAGCTGGACAGATCGGGACCGAAGCCTGCGGGGGTGATCGGGGTTGCCTGGTTCATCGCGCGCGTCCTTTCGAGGGTTGGGCGCATCATAAACCTCCGTTTCGGGCGGGGCAACGTGTGGCTTGACCCGTGGCGCGGGCTGCTGTCCTGTCGGGAACGGGAGGATGGCATGAGTTTTCAATCGATCGACGATGTGCAGGCACAACTGACGCGGCAGGACTACATCTGCAGTCGGGCGCTAGCGACGGTGGTGTTTCTGGCGCTGAAGCTGGGAAGGCCGCTGTTTCTTGAAGGCGAGGCCGGGACCGGCAAGACCGAAATCGCCAAGGTCATCGCCAAGGCGCTGGGCCGCAGGCTGATCCGGCTGCAATGCTACGAAGGACTGGACGCAGCCTCTGCAGTCTACGAATGGAATTTCGCCGAACAGATGATCGCGATCCGTGCAGCGGAAGCGGCAGGCGGCGCGGACCGGGATACGCTGAAATCAGAGTTGTTCACCGAAGACTTCCTTATCGAACGCCCCCTCCTGCAGGCCATGCGTCCTCAAGCGGGCGGTGCGCCGGTCCTGTTGATCGATGAGTTGGACCGCACCGATGCCCCTTTCGAGGCGTTCCTGCTTGAGGCCCTGTCGGACTTTCAGGTCACGATCCCCGAACTGGGCACGATCAAGGCGCCAGAGCCTCCCATCGTGATCCTGACATCCAACCGCACCCGAGAGGTGCACGATGCGCTGAAACGCCGCTGTCTTTATCACTGGGTGGACTACCCCGATTTCGACAGCGAAATCGCCATCCTGCATGCCCGTGCGCCCGAAGCGTCCGCCGCGCTCAGCCGGGAGGTTGTCGCCTTCGTGCAGAAGCTGCGTGAAGAAGACCTGTTCAAAAAGCCGGGCGTCGCCGAAACGATTGACTGGGCCAAGTGCCTGCTGGCGCTGGATGTCATCGACCTGTCGCCCGCAGTCATAGCCGACACGCTGGGCGCAATCCTGAAATATCAGGACGACATTCAGAAGCTTCAGGGATCCGAAGCGAAACGGATCCTTAATGCCGCCCGCGCCCGGGTGACCGAATGACCGCCCTAGCCGGTGACAGGTTCGGCCCCGACAAAGGCCCAGGCGGCTTCCAGATCCTCAAAGGCGCGGGCCTCGACCGGGATGACCTTGTCCATCATCGAAATCATCCTTGCGGCACCCGCCGGTGCGCCGACGACAGCGTAGCGGTGCACGTGTTTGAGCGACCGAAAGCGCGAGGCGATCACGTCACTGTCCAGAAAACTGTCCCAGTCGCTGCCCGTGAAGAATGTCATGTCGAGCAGCATGTCGACCTTGCCTTCATGCTCGTCGAAGGTGGTATTCATGAACTTGGCCAGCGCTTCGGAGGTATCGTCGTCCACATGGCCGGTGATGCGGAAGGCGTAGACCTTGGGGTCGGTCGTCGGGATCTGGGTCACGGGACCGTGGGTAAAGAGGGGCATGGCGGAATTTCCTTTCTTTTGTCAGGCCAACGCACGCCACGGACCATCGGTTCATCACAGAATTTGATTGTCGCAATTTCATGTGATGGCGTCCTCTGCGGCGCGGCTTGGGTTGGTCATGCTGCTGCCTGACCTGTCGCTGCCTGACGCGCCCAAGCTGGCACAGAACATCATGCATTTCGCGCGGGCTCTGCGGCGGGCGGGTCTGCCGATCGGGCCGGGCCGTGTTCTCGACGCCATCCGCGCGGTCGAGGTGGCCGGGTTCAGCGAAAAAGAGGACTTTTACTGGACCCTGCATGCCTGTTTTGTCGCAAGCCCCGCCGAAAGCGTGGTTTTCACGCAGATATTCCGGCTTTACTGGCGCGACCCGCAGTATCTGGAAAAGATGATGGCCATGCTGTCGCCCATGGTCAAAGGGGCCACCGAAGACCGCACCGCACAGGCCGCCGAAAAGCGCGCCGCCGAAGCGCTGCTCGACGGGTTGGATCAAGACTTTCCACAACCCGAGCCAGAAACGGAAGACATCGAGATCGACATTGACGCCAGCCATACCGCATCCGTACAGGAACGGCTGCGCACGCTGGACTTCGAACTGATGTCGAATGCGGAAATGACAGAGGCCAAGCGCCTGATCGCCGGATTGTCGCTGCCCGTGCGCCCCCTGCAAAGTCGCCGCACGCTGGCTCGTCCGGGGCCGATGCCGGACTGGCGTGGCACCATGCGTGCCGCGACGCGACGCGGCGGTGAGGTGATAGAGTTTGCCACCAAACGCCGCAGGCTGCGCTATCCCAACCTTGTCGTGCTTTGCGATATTTCCGGCTCGATGAGCGCCTATTCCCGCGCGACCCTGCATTTTGTCCATGCGGTCGCAAACCGGCAAGGGCAGGGTTGGGCGGACGTCCATGCCTTTACCTTCGGCACACGGCTGACGAATATCACCCGTCATCTTGCAACGCGGGACGTGGATGCGGCGCTTGCGGCTGCGGGGGCCGAGGCGCAGGATTGGGAAGGCGGCACGCGGATCGGGGCCTGCCTGCACGCTTTCAACCGCGACTGGTCGCGGCGTGTGATGGGGCAGGGTGCCGTGGTCCTGCTGATTACCGATGGGCTGGACCGCGACCCTGCCGCCGATCTGGGGCGCGAAATGCAGCGTCTCGGCCTGACCGCGCGTCAGGTGATCTGGCTCAACCCCCTGCTGCGCTGGGACGGTTTTGCGCCCAAGGCCAAGGGGATCGCCGCGATGCTGCCGCATGTCAGCCATTTCCGTGCGGGCCACAACATCGCATCGCTTGCCGGTTTGGCAGGTGCCTTGTCCGACCCCCGCGCGGGTGGCGAGAAAGACCGGCTTATGCGATTGTTGAAAACCTGAGCCAGACCCGTGATTGAGAGAACTGCCATGACACCCAGCGACCCCGACCTTCTTGCCTTGGCGCTTGACTGGCACCGCGCCGGTCGCAAGGTTGCCGTGGCCTTCGTGGTGCAGACCTGGGGGTCGGCCCCGCGCGCTGCCGGATCCATTCTTGTCATCGACGGCGAAGGCGGGATGGAAGGATCGGTTTCCGGTGGATGTGTCGAGGGGGCCGTGATCGTCGAGGCGCTGGAAGCACTGGAGGATGGCAGACCCCGCGTGCTCGACTTCGGCGTCAGCAATGACGAGGCGTTTGCGGTCGGGCTGGCCTGCGGTGGCGAAATCAGGATTCTTGTCGATCCGGTGGGGGACGCCATGCCGGTCGACCTGCTGGAAGACCTCGTGTCCCGCAAGGCGCAGACGCAGCCCGTGGCCTATGTTGCCGATCTGGAAGGCGGCAGTCGCGCGCTGGCCACGCCTGATGACTATCCCGACCGGTTCCGGCTTGACCGGTCAGGGGTGGAAGACGACGCGCGCACCTTCGTTGCGGTGCAGAATCCGTCCTTGCGATTGATCGTGGTGGGGGCCGTTCATATCGCACAGGCTTTGGTGCCGATGGCGCGGTCCTGCGGCTTTGCACCGGTCCTGATCGACCCGCGCGATGCCTTTGGATCTGCGGCGCGCTTTCCGGGCGAGGGGATCCGCGACGACTGGCCCGACGAGGCCATGGCAGCACTGGCGCCCGACAGCCGGACCGCCGTCGTCACGCTGACCCACGACCCCAAGCTTGATGATCCGGCGTTGCAGGCCGCGCTGGGCAGTGCCGCATTTTACATCGGCAGCCTTGGTTCGACCCGCACCCATGCCAAGCGGGTGGACCGCCTGACCGATGCGGGATTCACCGAAACGGACATCGCGCGTATCCATGCTCCTGTCGGGCTTGATCTGGGGGGGCGGGCGCCTGCCGAAATCGCGGTCAGCATCATGGCAGAGATCATCGCCACGCTGCGGAAAGCCACATGAAATTCGGACCTGTTCCCGTGGACGAGGCCGAGGGCTGCATCCTTGCCCATGCATTGCAGCCCGTCAGCGGGCAGCCCCGTGTCGCCAAGGGCACACGGCTGACGGCCAGCGAGATCACAGAGCTGAAAAGAGCGGGCCATGTCACCCTGATCGTGGCGCGTCTGGAAGCCGACGACATCACGGAGGACGCGGCGGCAGGGCTTCTGGCCAAGGCGCTGGTCCCTGATCCCGCACAAAGCGGCGTGCGGTTGACGGCGGCCCGAACGGGGCGGGTCAACGTCGTGGCACTGGGGCCGGGGATCGTGCAGATCGACGCTGCGGGGATCAGGGCCGTCAACGCCGTCAATCCGATGGTCACGGTCGCGACCCTGCCGGAATGGCAACGGGTCACGAAAGGCACCCTGATCGCGACGATCAAGATCATCTCCTACGCTGTCCCGCGCGCCGATATCGACAGGGCCTGCAAGCAGGGAGCCGGATCACTTGGCATTCTGGCGCCCGCCGTTGCGACAGCCGCGTTGATCGAGACAGAAATTCCGGGCAAGGTCTTTTCGGACAAGGGCCAGGATGCGCTGCGGATGCGGCTTGACAGGCTGGCTGTCAGCATGGCCCCGTCCGTCACCGTCGCGCACGAGGTCGCGGCTCTGACAGCGGCACTGCAAGCTGCCAGGGGCGACGTTCTGTTCATCCTCACGGGGTCGGCCACGTCCGATGTCGATGACGTGGCCCCCAGTGCCGTGCGGCAGGCGGGGGGCGTGGTGGATCATTTCGGAATGCCGGTCGATCCGGGGAACCTGCTGTTTCTGGGGCAATTGAACGGTCGCCCGGTGATCGGGCTGCCGGGCTGCGCGCGGTCACCGGCGTTGAACGGCGCTGACTGGGTGCTGGAAAGGGTGATCTGCGGGGTTCCGCCCACGCCCGGGGATATCGCGGCGATGGGTGTCGGTGGCCTGCTCAAGGAAATACCGCAACGACCTTCGCCGCGACGGGGCTCCGGCTAGCACAGATCTGGCACTGAAGGTCCAGAGCGGGTTTCCGCCGAACGCCGAAACCCGCTGCAGCCAATTCATCTGTTTGCACGTTTCTTCACCAAGGGCGCGATCGCTGCCCACTGATCTGGAGAAATACAAATGACCCGTCACTTCCTGAAATCGTCGACCGCGTTGGTCCTGAGCGCTTCGCTTGGCATCAGTCCTGCCCTGGCCCAAGGCAATTCCAACGCAAATCCGTCGGGAAATCCGTTCCCCTGCATCGCCTCGGATGGGACCCGTGTCTCGAATGACGAGCAGTTTACGGAAAGCCTGCTTGACGCCCTGTCAGCCGAGACCTTCGCCGCAGAGACCGTCGCCACCGACGAAATGTGTGGCGAAGATGCATTCGCGCAGACGATTGCCGATGCCCCGCCCGAACTGGGCGCCGCACTGGCCGCAGCCGAACCCGACCGGCTGGCGCAGGTTCTGGCCCTGCCTGACGGTTCGGTCTTTGACCTGTCGCAGGCGGCAGGGGAGGTGTCCGCAGATGCACCGCAGGCGACCGGTTTGGACGAAGACCAATCCGGCGAAGCCGCGGCATCAGCCGACGTGGCTGACGGGTCTGCTGATGCCTCGGAAGAGCTGCCGCAAATAGACGAGGAAGGCGCGGACAGCGCGCCGATGGAAGCTGCCGACGCGCAGGCAACCGATGGCGTAGAGATGCTGGAAGAGGATGCCGAGGTCGCCGAAGAGGCTGCACCAGCCCCCGAAGCGTCGGAATCAACTGCGGCTGAAGACACCGCTCCGGCAGAGGATGCAGCAGAGGATGCACCTGTGACAGACGAGGCGGTCGTCGCCGACGATGCACCTGCAGAGGAGGCAGCACCTGTCGATGAGGTGACGTCCGAGCAGGAGGTGACGGAAGACGCAACCGCAGAGTCCGCAGAGTCCGAGGTAGCGGAAGAGGCCCAGACACCTGAAGAGGGGGAGACACCTGACGCCCAGACGCTGGCCGCTGATCTTGCCGCACAAGAAGCGGATGAGGACGGGGCAGCCGAGGCAGAGGCAGAGGCCACCGAGCCTGTCGAAGCCGAGACAGAGACGGAGGTGGAAGCGCAAGCAGAGGCGGACACCGGCACCGACACCCCAGTCGAGGACGAGACCGAACAGGCCGAGGCTGAAGCGACCGCTGAAGCCGACGCCTCTACAGAGGCACCGGAAACAGAGCAGCAAGAGGCCGCCCCCGCCGCTGCAGCCGCGTCTTCCGATGAAGAGACCGATGATGCAGCCCCGGAAGTCGTCACCGAGGATGTGACAGACGAAGACGTGCGGACGAGTGACCAAGACTTTGAGACCTCGGCAGCTGGATTGGATACGGATGCTGATACATCCGAGGTCCTGTCTGACAGCGGAACCGAAACGACCGCCGAGTCCGGCACCAGGCAGGGCATGTCCAACTTCGAAAGAGCCTTGCTTCTGGGTCTGGGTGCCGCCGTTGTCGGCAACGTTCTCAGCAACGGTGACGAAGTCGTTTCGAACTCCGGTGACCGTGTCGTGGTCAGGCGCGGTGACGAGTTGCGTGTTCTCAAGAACGACAGCGAACTGTTGCGCCAGGCCGGATCACAGGTCGCGACACAGACCTATGGGGATGGATCGACGCGGACCACGATCACCTATGCCGATGGAAGCCAGATCGTGACGGTCCAGGCGGCTGACGGAACAGTCCTGCGCCGTGTGCGGGTGCAGCCCGATGGAACACGTGTCGTGCTTTTCGATGACACGACGGGCTTTGAACCGGTCAACGTGACGACGCTGCCGCAGGTGCAGGCGGCATCGGACGTGCAGGTCTCGCAGGCGGGTGACGAGGCACTGCGTGCGGCCCTTCAGGCGGCACTGACGCAGGATGCCGGTCGGACCTTCTCGCTGTCTCAGGTGCGCCAGATCAAGGAAGTGCGTGATCTTGCCCCGCAGGTCGAACTGGACACGATCACCTTCGCGACAGGTTCCGCCGCGATCCAGCCAAGTCAGGCTGAACAGCTGATCTCGCTTGGAAGTGCGATCAAGGATGTCATATCGGTTGATCCGTCGACCGTCATTCTGGTCGAAGGCCACACCGATACAGTGGGCGACGCGGGCTACAACCTTGCGCTGTCCGACCGGCGGGCCGAAACGGTGGCTCTTGCGCTGACCGAGTATTTCGAAGTGCCGGCTGCGAACCTGATCACGCAGGGCTATGGCGAATCGAATCTCAAGATCGCGCAGGAAGGTGATATCCGCGAAAATCGCCGTGCGGCGATCCGGAACATCACGGACCTTCTTCGCTAAGGTCGGATGCATCAAACCAAAAAGGCCGCCGGTGATCCGGCGGCCTTTCTCGTTCTGGTGGCAGAAAGTCTATTTTGCGGTCGGACCGATCAGCATCACCATCTGGCGGCCTTCCATCCTGGGGAAGTTTTCGACCTTGCCGTGTTCCTTGGTGTCCTCGGCCACGCGTTCAAGCAGTTCACGCCCCAGTTCCTGGTGGGCCATCTCGCGGCCACGAAAGCGCAGGGTGACTTTCACCTTGTCGCCGTTTTCAAGGAACTTGTAGACGTTCTTCATCTTCACGTCGTAGTCGTGGGTGTCGGTATTGGGGCGGAACTTGACCTCTTTGATCTCGATGGTCTTTTGCTTCTTCCGCGCTTCCGCCTCTTTCTTCTGGGTTTCGTACTTGTACTTGCCGAAATCCATGATCTTGCAGACCGGCGGTGAGGCGTTGGGAGAAATCTCCACCAGATCGAGACCAGCCTGTTCGGCCATGGCAAGGGCGCGTTCGGGCGTCACGACGCCGACATTTTCGCCTTCGGCCCCAATGAGCCGGATTTCCGAGGCCCGGATGCGGTCGTTGATGCGTGGGCCGGTGTCACGCACGGGGGGTGCGTTGTGGGGTCTGCGTCCTATGGGTCTTATCCTTGATGATTACCTTGAATTCTGGCAGTGAAGGTAATCGTTCGCACCCGCGCCTTCAAGGTGGAAACTGCTGCCATGCAAGGGAAAGGCGGCTTACGATAGCTCTTTTCGTTCGGCTGTTCTTTTGCCATATGCAGCGCAGGGTTTTCTGAAGTAACCATCACACTGTCTCATTGGAAGGATTAGTCGCATGAGAGCGATCTTGATTATCGTCGTTGTCGCCATTTTGGCCTATTTTGGATATTCGTATTTTGCCAATGAACAGACGCCGGAAGAAGCTGTATCGTCCATGGCGGATGATACGGCAGTGGTCGTGGATGAAACAGACGCAGCCGCAGAGAATGCAGCCGACGAAGCCGTAAACGCGGCGGGTGAGACGGCCGAAGACGCAGCATCTGCCGCTGAAGAAGCCGCAGATGCCGCCGAAGCCGAAGCAATCGACGCGATCGGTGGTGCCGACGCCGCACTTGCCGAAGCCGGTGAGGGTATTTCGGATATGGCCGAAGACATGCAAGCCCCTGCCGAGGACGCAGCCGCCGCCACGCAAGAAGCCGTTGACGACGCGGCTGACACCGCTGCCATCATAGCTGACGATGCTGCGGATGCGGCATCCGACGCCGCTGCAGATGCCGCAGAGGCTGCCGAAGATGCGAATGCGGCAACTGAAGGCGCCCTGGAAGACGCAGCCGACGCGCTGGCTGATACTGCAACTGACGCGGCCGATGCCGTCGAGGGTGCGGCAACGGACGCCGGTGCTGCGGTTGAAACGATGGCTGACGACGCCACCCCCGAGACCGAGACAGCGGTCGAAACCGAGGCCGATACCGGTGCAGCAGTCGACGTTGACGGCATGACGACCGCCGAGACCTCAGAACTGCTGACGGTCGAGGGCTTCGATGCCGAGCGCGTGATCGAAATGATCGCAAGCTCTGATTTGTCGAACGTTCAAAAGACGGCCCTCGGGGCGGCGGTCAATGCTGCTCAGGACAATCCCGAGCTGCTGCAAGCCACGCTGACCCGGCTGCGCGAAGCAATGAACATCGAGGAATAGACCCCGATACGGCTACAAGAAAGGGCCGCGTCCCACGGACGCGGCCCTTTTTTTGTCTCGATATCGCTTCAGCCTACGAAGGCTTTTTCGATGACGAATTCGCCCGGCTCGGAGTTGGCACCTTCGCGCAGACCGGATGCTTCCATAAGGGCCTTGATGTCGAGATTGAAGGCAAGGCTGCCGCAGACCATGGCACGGTCGGTTGCGGGATCTAAGGGGGGCACCCCAAGGTCGGAAAACAACTCTCCGCTTTCGATCAGGGTGGTGATGCGGCCCATCTTCGGGCTCTCTTCACGGGTGGTCGTCGGGTAATACTTGATCTTGTCGCCGAAATCCTCGCCCAGAAGCTCGCGCATCATCCCGTCGGCCTTGAGCGTTTCGATCAGTTCGCGCCCGTAGGTCAGTTCGTCCACATCGCGGCAGGTGTGGGTCACGATGATCTCGTCATAGTTCTCGTAGGTCTCGGGTTCACGCAGCAGCGACGCGAAGGGTGCAAAGCCCGTGCCGGTCGAAAAGAAATACAACCGCTTGCCCGGCAAAAGGGCGTCATGCACCAGCGTGCCGACGGGCTTGGGCCGCAGGATGATCTGGTCGCCGGGCTGGATGTGCTGCAGCTTGGATGTCAGCGGACCGTCTTCGACCTTGATCGAGTAGAACTCCAGTTCGTCGTCCCAGGCGGGGGACGCGATGGAATAGGCCCGCAAAAGCGGTTTCTGCCGGCCCGTCTTGGGGTCGGGGTCACCCATCAGGCCGATCATCACGAATTCGCCCGACCGGAAACGCAGCGAAGGCGGACGGTTCACGCGGAAACGGAACAGTCGGTCGGTATAATGCTGCACTTCGGTGACAGTTTGCGCGTCAGGAAGGGCGGGAACGGCATTGGCGGCTTGGGTGTTCACGGCGGTGTTCTCGGTCATGTGTCATTGACGGCCCGCGTGGGACCGCCCTCCGTTTAAGGGAATGAAAGGCGTGTGGAAAGGGTCAGCCGCGCAGGCGGGCCTGATAGTGGCCTGCGCGCCAATCGGCGCGCGCAAGCCACTGGTCCTCGGGCTGGCGCGCGGCGAGGTCGCTGTCGATCTCGACTTCGTCGAACCCCGCACGGCGGGCCATCGCGTATTGGTCGGCCAGCACGTGCCCCTTGGCCCGCAGACGTCCCGCAAATCCGGCACGGCGCAAAAGGGCGGCGAGCGTGAAGCCGCGTCCGTCGGCAAAGCCGGGAAAATCGATACGGATCAGGGCCGCGTTCAGAAACCGCGACAGCGCGGCGGGGTCGGTGTCCGAGGGCAGATCAACGCCCTGATCTGTGTCGTCTGCGGCGTCCTTGGGCGTAAAAGCTTCGGTCCAGTCGTCGGCGGAAAAGCCCGTGTCGGTGACGATGATGCTCATGGTGTCTCCTTTCCGGAGGTTGGCATTGGCCACCCCGACCGGCAAAAATGTAGTGTCTGTCAGGCGGCGGACGCGCTGCGTTCTGCGCGACCGTTGTTGAAATGGATGCCGCATTCGGTCTTGTCCTGATCGCGCCAGCGCCCCGCGCGGGGGTCTTCGTGGGCCGCGACGCGGCTTGTGCAGGGCGCGCATCCGATCGACGGGTAGCCCTTGGCGACAAGTGGATGACGCGGCAGGTCGTGGCGGTCCATGTAGGCGGCGATGTCCTCGCGGCTCCAGTTTGCCAGCGGGTTGACCTTTATCCGGCGCGACACCGGGTCTTTCTCGTAAAGCGGCACGTCGGCTCGCGTGCCGGACTGGAACCGCTTGCGGCCGGTGATCCAGCCGCCAAAGCCCTGCAATGCAAGCTCCAGCGGTTCGGCCTTGCGCAGCGTGCAGCACGCGTCGGTGTCGGCCTGATGCAACAAGCCGTCCACGTCCCGTGCCAGAACAGCGGCACGGTCGGGATGGATCACCCGCACGTCCGTCAGACCCAGCGTTGCGGCCACCTTGCGCTGGTAGTCCAGCGTTTCGGGGAACAGCATCTCGGTCTGCAAAAAGATCACAGGCGTCGCAGGGTCGATCTGCGCGACCATGTGCAGCAGAACGACGCTTTCGGGCCCGAAGCTGGAGACAAGGGCCACGGGTCCGATCTGCCCGTCCTCCAGCGCATGGCGCAGGACCGTCTGCGCGTCAGCGGCGCGGTGCAGCGCGTTGCGACGCTCGGCCAGTTCCTTAAGCGGCATCACGTCCCTCCTTTTCGGGGTAGAGTGCGGCCTTGAAGGGCGTCGCACCCAGACGGCGGTAGGCGTCAAGGAAGGTCTCGTCCTCGGTCTCGCGCAGGTCCAGGTAGCTGGTCAGCAGGCGCTCGATGGCATCGACGACCTCGTCATATGCAAAACCGGGACCGGCCCGTTCGCCCACGACCGCATCCGCCCCGCCGTCACCGCCCAGCGTGATCTGGTAGTTCTCGACACCGGCCCGATCCAGCCCCAGGATGCCGATATGCCCGACGTGGTGGTGCCCGCAGGCGTTGATGCAGCCCGAAATCTTGATCTTGAGCGGCCCGATCTCGTGTTCCAGCTTCAGATCCTCGAAGCGGGTCGCAATCTGCTGCGCCACGGGGATCGACCGGGCGGTCGCCAGCCCGCAGTAATCCATACCGGGGCAGGCGATGATGTCGCTGACCAGACCGATGTTCGCGGTGGCAAGGTCCGCCTCGCGCAACGCGGCATAGACGGCTGGCATATCGGCCTTGTGGACATGTGGCAGGATCACGTTCTGTTCGTGGCTGATCCGAAGTTCATCATGGCCGAAGCGCTCGGCAAGGTCCGCCAGCGCCCGCATCTGGTCGCTGGTCGCATCGCCCGGCGTCTGGCCCGGCTTCTTGAGCGACACGGACACGATGGCGTGGTCCGGGTCGCGGTGCGCGGCCAGATTGGTGTCGGCCCACGCGCGGAACGCGGGCTTGTCGGCGTAGGCTTTCTCATAGGCCGCCACGCTGGCCTTGCGGAACGCTGGCGGCGCGAAGGCGGCGGTGATGTCGGCCAGCAGGTCCTGATCGACGCCGGTGAACAGGGGGCGGATGCCCGCAAAGCGGTCCTCGACCAGATCACGGATGCTTTCGATGCCGTTCTCGTGGACCGTGATCTTGATCCGCGCCTTGAACTTGTTGTCGCGGCGGCCCAGCAGGTTCCAGACGCTGACCACGGCCTCGACGTAGGGCAGCAGGTCGTCCACCGGCAGGAAGTCCCGCAGCACCTTGCCGATCATCGGCGTGCGGCCAAGGCCACCGCCGACCAGCACCTGAAAGCCGATCTGACCGTCCTGCCTGACGATCCGCAGGCCGATGTCATGGGCCTTGGTCACGGCGCGGTCCTCGGGCGAACCTGTCACGGCGATCTTGAACTTGCGCGGCAGGAACTGGAATTCGGGATGGTCGGTGGACCATTGACGCAGCAGCTCGGCATAGGGGCGCGGGTCCGCGATCTCGTCCGCCGAGGCACCGGCGAAATGATCCGCAGTCACATTGCGCACCGTGTTGCCCGATGTCTGGATCGCATGCATTTCCACGTCGGCCAGCGCATCGAGGATATCGGGCACATCGCGCAGTTCGGGCCAGTTGTACTGGATGTTCTGGCGCGTGGTGAAATGGCCGTATCCCTTGTCCCAGCGGTCCGCGATCAGCGCAAGCTGGCGCATCTGGCCGCTGTTCAGCGTGCCGTAGGGGATGGCCACGCGCAGCATGTAGGCGTGCAGTTGCAGATAAAGCCCGTTCATCAGCCGCAGCGGCTTGAACTCGTCCTCGGTCAGCGAGCCGTCGATCCGGCGTGCGACCTGCCCGCGAAACTGGGCGACGCGATCACGCACGAAGGCTTGGTCGAATTCGGTGTATTTATACATTGTCAGGTCCTTTCGGCAGGCAAGGCGCGCGCGGGGCGCATCACTCGGCCTGCTTGCCGTGGGCGTAGTTCGAAGGGCCGCGCGTGCGGAAGGCTTCGCGGAAATGGGTGGGGGCAGGGCCGTTCGGTGTCGGTGCCGCATCGGCCAGATAGGCACCCGCGATCTCGTGCTTGCGGGCGTTGGCTTCCAGCAGGCGCAGATCGGCGTGGGCCTCATCCGTCAGCAGCTCGGCCTTTGCCATGTCGCGGGTCCATGTGTCGTCTTCGGTGAACCAGACCGCGTCGCCTTCCAGCAGCGCGTTGGCGGTGATGACCTTGGGAGTGAAAGCGCGGGGCATCAGATGGCCTCCTGTTCGGGGATGTCGATTGCAAGGGCTTCGCGCGGGGCAAGGCCAAGGAAGGTTACGGCGGGGCCGTTTATCTCGCTGCCAGACATGGTCGGTTCGAGATTGCCCAGCGTGGTGGCGATGATGCGCTGGTCCGTGCGGCTTGCGTTCTCGATGATCGTGACCGGGGTCGCGGCGTCGGCCCCGTGCATCAGCAGGCGGCCCTGAATGAACCGTGCGGCGCGTTTGCCCATGTAGATCGCGGCGACTTGGCCGGGGGCAGCCAGCGCCTTCCAGTCGTGGTCCGCGTAGCCCTTGGTGTCGTGGCCGGTGACAAAGCGCACGGCCGAATTGCGGCCGCGCCGCGTCAGGCTTTGCCCGATGCCCGCGGCAGCGGCAGAGGCAGCTGTGATGCCCGGAATGATCCGTGCGGGGATATCTGCGGCTTCGCAGGCGGCGAGTTCTTCGTCGAGCCGCCCGAAGACCGTGGGATCACCCGCTTTCAGGCGCACGACATGGGCACCGGCCCTGGCGTGTTCCACGATCAGCGCGTCGATGTCGTCCTGCGCCATGGCCTTGCCGAAACCCTCTTTGCCCGCGTCGATCACCAGCGCCTCGCGGCGGGCGAGCTCAAGGATTTCCCGTGTTACCAGCCGGTCGTGGATGACCACGTCTGCGGTATCGAGGGCCTTGCGCGCCTTGAGCGTCAGCAGGTCGGGGTCGCCCGGTCCCGCGCCGACAAGGTCGACGCGGCCTGTGGTTCGACCGGCAGTCACGTGACGGTCGAGCAGGTCGCCAAGGGCCGGCAGAATTGATGCGGGCCCGCCACGCTCGATCGCCGCGGGGCCATCGTCAAAGTAGAAATCCGACCAGAACGACCGGCGCTTGCGACCCATCGGCAGGATATCGACCGCGTGGCGGAAGGTCTTTCCGATGCGGGCCAGCAGGCCAAGATCTTTTGGCAAACGCTCTTCCAGATCGGCCTTGATCGCGCGGGCCAGCACGGGGGCAGCGCCCTCGGTGCCGATGGCGACGGTCACGGGGTCACGGTCCACGATGGCCGGTGTGATGAAATCGCTATCCGCCAGATTGTCGACGATGTTCACGCGGGCGCCGTCCGCACGGGCAAGGGCGGCGACGCGGGCGTCTTCGGCGTCATCTTCGTTGGCGGCATAGAACAGCGCGGCGCACAGCGTATCGCCGTGGTCCAGCGGGCGCCCGACCAGCGTGATGCGCTGTTCTGCCGCCAGCCGGTGCAGGTCCGGATGCGGATCGGCGGCGAAAACCGAGACATGCGCCGTGGTCTTCAGGATGATCCGCAATTTGGCAAGCGCGGCCTCGCCCCCGCCCGAAAGGACGATGCGGCGGCCGGCAACGGCGACAAAGACTGGAAAGTGATCCATGGTGACCCTCGTGTTTCTCTCCCTTTATATAGAACATTGTTCTGTTATCTGGCCACATCTCGCGTTAGATAAGGAAAATCGTTCCAAGTTGACTGTCAGGAAGGCGGGTATTCCACGATGACCGAGGAAAAGAGAATGAGCGTCCGTATCGATGCCACAGACAGGAAGATCCTTGCTGCCCTTCAAGCGGATGCCGCCCGGTCGCTGGACGATATCGCCAAGGAGGTGGGGTCATCCAAGACCCCTGTCTGGAATCGAATCCGCAAGATGAAGGAGGCCGGGATCATCGGACAGCAGACGGTGATGCTGAATGCCGAGGCGCTGGGGTTCGAAGCCTGCTTTTTCGTGCTCATCCGAACGTCCGAGCACGACGCGGGCTGGCAGGCCAAGTTTCTCAAGGCGCTCAAGGCCCGGCCCGAGGTGCAGGAGGCGCATCGGCTGGCTGGGGATATCGACTATATCCTCAAGGTCCGTGTCTCCAACGCGCGGGCCTACGACGTGTTTTACCAAGCGCTGATTTCAGAGGTGCGGGTCCACAACGTCACGGCGCTGCTGTCGATGGAAGAGATCAAGTCGACCGTGGCGCTGCCGCTTTAGGCGGGCGTCAGCGCGTGACGTTCAGGCTGTCGAGGCCGTGAAAATGGTAGACGTCGGCGTAGCGGGGCGGGGCGGCCAACGCAAGATCGGGGCACCGTGCGAACAGGCGCGACAACCCCCGCTCCAGTTCCAGGCGCGCCAGCGGTGCGCCAACGCAAAAATGAATCCCGCCACCAAAAGCCGTGTGCGGCTTGGCGGACCGGGCGGGGACAAAGGTGTTCGGCTGGTCATAGACCAGCGGGTCACGCCCGGCTGCGCCTAGCAGGCAACCGAGTTGCTGGCCCCGTTTCAGTTGCACGCCGCACAGTTCCATGTCCTCGTAGACCCAGCGGGTGAAGATGTGCAGGGGCGGATCGTAGCGCATGACTTCCTCGATGACCGGCCCATCCACATCGCAATGACCCGTCTCGATCATGGTCTTCACACCATTGCCGATGGTATGGACGGTCGCCTCGTGGCCCGCGTTCAACAGCAGGATGCAGGTGGTAATCAACTCGTCCGTGCTGAGTTTCGCGCCGTCTTCTTCGGCGGCGATCAGCGTCGAGATCAGGTCGTCCTGCGGGTCGTGACGCTTGGCGGCGATAAAGTCGGTTAAAAAGGCCGTGAATTCGGTCGCGGCAGCGCTGGCTGCATCCTCGACCGCGCGTGTCCGGTTGGCCTGATACATGGCGACCATCGCGTTGGACCAACGCAGAAGGTCGGGGGCTGTGCTGTCCGGCACGTCCAGAAGGCGGGCGATGATGATGACCGGCAGGGGGCGCGCGAAAGCATCCAGCAGATCGAAAGGCCCATCAGGAAAGGCATCGATCAGGCTGTCGGCCAATGCGTCGATCTCGGGGGCAAGTCCCGCGATCCGGCGTGAGGTGAAGGCCCGCAGCACCAGACTGCGCAGCCGCGTATGGCGGGGCGGTTCGAGTTCGAGCATCGAATGTGCCTCGACCGCGTAGAACGGCGCGAGGTGGTCGGGAAAGCCAAGTGGCTCGGGCGCTTCCCGCCCCATGCGACGGTCCCGCAGCGCCAGTGACACGGCCTTGTGCGACACGGCACAGGGCATGTCGTAGTCGGCCCACCAGAACACATCGCCAAGCGCGCGGGCGCTGTCATAGAAGGGATAGGGGTTCTGGACGAAATCGGGTTCGGTCGGCGATTGGGAAAGGGTCTGCAAGTGTCGTCCTCTGGGAAGCGATGGCATGGGAAAACCCGCGGTTCCGCAGGCAAGGCACCGGCGGCATCGTGGTTTTGCCCGTGAAGGTCAAGCCACTCGCAGGACGCAGTCGGGAAACGGGACATGCCACAGTGTAACACGGCGATCATAACAAGGCATGATCGGCCTGTTACATCTCGAAGATTGGTTGCCGCTTGGGACCGGAATCGCGACCTGTGGTCTGGGTTTTCAGATCGTTCAGGCCTGACCGAGCGTTTCGTCGAACTTGATCGATTCACCACAGCCGCAGGCATCCACGACGTTGGGGTTGCGGAACTTGAAGCCGCTTTCCAGAAGGTTGATTTCGTAGTCGATCTCGGTTCCGAAAAGGAACATCTGTGCCATAGGTGCGATCATCACGCGGGCGCCTTCAAGCTCGACGACCTCGTCGTGGGGGTCGACCTCGGACACGTAATCCATCGTGTATTCCATACCCGCGCAGCCGCCCTTCTTGACGCCGATGCGCAGGCCCTGATGCCCGTCGCGCAGCATCAGCTTTGCGATCTGGCCAGCGGCTTTCGGGGTGATGGTCACGGCCTGTTTGCCGGGTATGCCGAACATGAATCTACTCCTGTGTCTCACCTCAAGATAGGCGTAAGTCGACCATTTCTCAAGGGATCACACCACTTCGGCAGGTGATACATCGGGAAAGACCTGCCAGCCTTCTTCCTTGCCGCGCCGCATGGCCTTTTCGATAAGAAGCTCGCGCATGTCACAGGACGTGACCCAAGCCGTGTTTGGCTCGTCGCAGGGCACCGTGAACAGGACCTCCTTGCCGAAGACATCGTGACCGGAGACGTGGACGCCCCTGTCGGCACTTTGCTGGTTCGAGATCTGATCCTCGATCTCTGCAAGGGCTTCCCTGTAGATTTCCCGCAGCACATCGACCTTCACGTCATGGCAGAACCTCAGCCGGACCGTGCGGATGACGTAAGGGTCCTGCATCGTCCAGTTCTCGAACACCGTCGAGACAAAATCATTGACCGGAACGACAAGGCGTTCCCCGGTCCAGACCCGAAGCTGGACATAGGTAAAGTTGATCCTCTCGACCGAACACAGATGGCCATCGTAGAACACCCTGTCACCGATCCGTGCCGACTTGTTCATCGCGATCTGGAGGCTGGACATGATGTTCGACAGCACGTTGCGCGCGGCATAGGCAAGGATGATGCCGATCGCACCCGCCGAGGCCAGCAACGAAAAGCCCATGGTCCGCAGGACGTTCGCCTGACTGAGCACGACCCCGAAGCCCACGATGGCGACGATCACGATCACCACCCGGCGTGCGGCTGCCACATTGGTGGCTAACTGGCGCCGGGCTTCACTGCCTTCATCCACTACGGTCAGGTCCTCGCCCTGAAAGCTGACCAGCCGGTCGAGAAAGGCATCGACGACGCTGACCAGAAACCAGAGCACGGCAATGACGTAGCCCGTCGTCAACAAGGGCATCAGGACAAGGTCTATCGGGCCGGAAAAGACAAAAACGTGACGTGCCGCCAGCGCGACAAGCGTGGTGACCGCAGCGACGACGGCTGGTGATCGCATCGCCCTTATGACCTTGCCAGCCCTGAGGCCTGCAACCCTGACGCCGTCGACCGACAACACCCTGTAGACAGTGCGTCCAACCACGATCGCCACCAGCACCAATAATGGAAGAGCCACGATTTCCCACCACCTCAGCCCCCAGAAAGCTAGACCGCGCAGTTGGTCGGGCAGCACTTGTTCAAAGCGGCTTGGACCATAGCGGTCGAACAGTTCAGGGACATTGTCGACGGATTGCGATGAGAACAGCCAGACAGGATCGGCATCGGGCAGCTTCAACCTGTTGATCCGGATGCCGACGGGCCGACCGTCCAGATCGATCAGGGCCAGCAGAATGGACCGTCTGGGCGTGCCGGCTGTGGCACTGTCCGAACTGGCCATCGCATCCAGCCCATCGGGGCGATCCATGAGCCGCGACCAGTCGATCAGAGCCTTGCGTTCAAGGATGGTGAACAGCTGGTAAGCCAGCGTGGCGGGGTCTGCCTCCATGTCATCGGGAACCGACAGAAGGTGTGACGCAGCACCCCAGTCTTCGTCGCGCGACCGCGCATAGAAGGATTCGATCAGGGCTTGCGGCGTGTCCCGGTCCAGACCCGAAGGCGCGTCCGCAAGCGGCGGCGTCACCTTGTCGATCTCGAAATAGGGCTCTTGCGCCTGCGCGCCGAAAGGCAAGACAAGGATCAATGCGCAAAAGAAAAAGAGACGGATTTTCTTCATCGCCAGCAAGATGATCCGAAACAGCGGCGCGTCAATCCGTCGCTGGCTGCAATTTACATGAAGCCAAGTTCCAAACGCGCTTCGTCCGACATCATGTCCATGCCCCATTGCGGCTCGAACGTCATCTCGACGTCCACATGCTTGACGCCTGGCAGGGGTTCGATGGCATCGGCGACCCAGCCCGGCATCTCGCCCGCCACGGGGCACCCGGGCGCGGTCAGCGTCATGATGACCCGCACAGCGTTCTCGTCGTCGATCTCGATCGTGTAGATCAGACCCAGATCGAAAATGTTCACCGGGATTTCGGGGTCATAGACAGACCGGCACGCCTGCACGATATCCTCGTGCAGCGGATGCTCGGTCGTCGAAGGCTTGATCAGCGGTGTGCCCTCCATCGGGGCTTGTGCGTCGGTCATGAGGGTATCCTGCTATTCCGACTGAATATATAGGGAATGACTGGCAGAGCGTAAAGGGCAGAGCGTAAAGGGCAGAGGCGGAAACCATCGCAGGCGGGCGCGGGGCCTCTTAACTTCACGACCGGCTTGGCCTATGCGACGGGAATGACCGACCGTTTTTCATTCGACCTTGCCGCCACCGATGGCCGCGCCCGCACAGGCGTGATCCAGACGCCGCGCGGCGATATCCGTACGCCTGCCTTCATGCCTGTCGGCACGGCCGCAACCGTCAAGGCGATGATGCCCGAAAGCGTGGCCGCGACGGGTGCCGATATCCTGCTGGGCAATACCTATCACCTGATGCTGCGCCCCACCGCCGAACGGATCGACCGTCTGGGCGGGCTGCACCGTTTCATGAACTGGGACAAGCCGATCCTGACGGATTCCGGCGGTTTTCAGGTGATGAGTCTCGCCGACCTGCGCAAGATGACCGAAAAGGGCGTGACATTCCGCAGCCACATCGACGGGTCCAAGCATGAACTGACGCCGGAACGGTCGATGGAAATCCAGCGCCTGCTGGGGTCGGATATCGTGATGTGTTTCGATGAATGCCCGGCCCTGCCCGCCGACCGGGACCGCATCGCGCAAAGCATGCAGTTGTCGATGCGTTGGGCGCAGCGGTCGCGCGATGCCTTCGGTGACCGTCCGGGTCATGCGCTGTTCGGCATCCAGCAGGGCGGGCTGGAACAGGACCTGCGCGAAGAAAGCGCCAAGGCCCTGCGCGAAATCGGGTTTGAAGGCTATGCCATCGGCGGTCTGGCGGTGGGCGAAGGTCAAGAGGCAATGTTCGCCTGCCTCGACTACGCGCCGGATCAACTGCCCAAGGACAAGCCGCGCTACCTGATGGGCGTAGGCAAGCCCGATGACATCGTCGGAGCCGTCAAGCGCGGCGTCGACATGATGGACTGCGTCCTGCCCAGCCGCTCTGGCCGGACGGGTCAGGCTTTTACCCGCAGGGGCGTCGTCAACATCAAGAACGCGCGTCACGCAGACGATCCTCGTCCTCTGGACGAAGGCTGTTCGTGCCCCGCGTGCAGCAACTATTCCCGCGCCTACCTGCACCACGTCTTCCGCGCGCAAGAGATGATCTCGGGGATGCTGCTGACGTGGCATAACCTGCATTACTTCCAGCAGATCATGTCCGGCATGCGCGAGGCGATCGCGGCAGGGCGCTTTGCCGACTGGGAGACCGGTTTTCACGCCGGTCGGGCCGAGGGTGATATACCGCCACTGTGACCGGGCGCATTTGCCCGCCGGGCGCGATCGTGGTCATTCCAATCTTGCGGCCCGCGCCGTGCTTGGGGCAGACTGACGCGGACACGACACGACAGGGATGGTTGAAACCGGCCATGGACCACCCCAGATATTGAGTCCAAGAAGGAAACCGCTGCGCTGCCGCAATCGGGGCCAGGCGGTTTTGCCGACAAAAGGAAAAAAAGAATGCAAGATCCGTTGAGTTCCTCCTATCCCGTCCTCCCGCTGCGCGACATCGTGGTTTTTCCCCACATGATCGTGCCGCTCTTCGTCGGACGTGAGAAATCCGTCCGTGCGTTGGAAGAGGTAATGCAGGACGACAAGCAGATTCTGCTGTCCAGCCAGATCGACCCGTCCGAGGACGATCCCAGCATCGAAGGCATCTACAAAGCCGGTGTGCTGGCCAATGTGCTGCAGCTTCTCAAGCTGCCTGACGGGACGGTCAAGGTGCTGGTCGAAGGCAAGAGCCGCGTCAGCGTCACGGGCTTCGTCGAAAACGACAGCCACTTTGAAGCAACCGCCGAATATCTGACCGAAACACCCGGCAACGAAGACGAGATCGAGGCGCTGACCCGGTCGGTCGCCGCCGAGTTCGAGCGTTATGCCAAGATCAAGAAGAACATCCCCGAAGAGGCGATGGCCGCCGTGGGCGAGGCCGCCGAGCCGGCCAAACTGGCCGACCTTGTTGCCGGTCACCTTGGCATCGAGGTCGCCCAGAAGCAGGAGCTTCTGGAGACATTGACTGTCACCGAACGGCTGGAAAAGGTCTATGGCCTAATGCAGGGCGAAATGTCCGTGCTGCAGGTCGAGAAGAAGATCAAGACCCGCGTGAAGTCCCAGATGGAGCGCACCCAGCGTGAATATTATCTGAACGAGCAGATGAAGGCCATTCAGAAAGAGCTTGGCGATGGTGAAGACGGCCAGAACGAAGTGGCCGAGCTTGAGGCCAAGATTGCCGAGACCAAGCTGAGCAAGGAAGCCCGTGAAAAGGTCGACGCCGAGCTGAAAAAGCTCAAGAACATGTCGCCCATGTCCGCCGAGGCCACGGTCGTGCGCAACTATCTCGACTGGATTCTCGCCGTTCCGTGGGGGACGAAATCGCGCACAAAGAAAGACCTGAACCACGCCCAGAAGGTGCTGGACGATGATCACTACGGACTGGAAAAGGTCAAAGAGCGGATCGTCGAATATCTGGCCGTTCAGCAGCGCAGCAAGAAGCTGAAAGGCCCGATCATGTGCCTTGTCGGCCCTCCGGGTGTCGGCAAGACGTCTTTGGGCAAATCTGTGGCCAGGTCCACAGGGCGCGAGTTCATCCGCATCAGTCTGGGCGGTGTGCGCGACGAATCCGAAATTCGCGGCCACCGCCGGACCTATATCGGGTCCATGCCCGGCAAGATCATCCAGGCGCTGAAGAAGGCCAAGACGACGAACCCGCTGATCCTGTTGGACGAGATCGACAAGATGGGGCAGGACTTCCGTGGCGACCCCGCGTCGGCCATGCTGGAAGTGCTTGATCCCGAACAGAACAACACCTTCGTCGACCACTATCTTGAAGTGGAATATGACCTGTCGAACGTGATGTTCCTGACCACGGCGAACTCCTACAACATGCCCGGCCCGCTTCTGGACCGGATGGAGATCATCACCCTGGCGGGCTACACCGAGGACGAAAAGCGCGAGATCGCCAAGCAGCACCTGCTGCCCAAGGTCATGCAGAACCACGGGTTGAAGGACAAGGAATTCAGCATCTCGGACGAGGCGCTGACCGCCATGGTCCGCGTCTACACCCGCGAGGCTGGCGTCCGGAATCTCGAGCGTGAATTGTCCAAGATCGCCCGCAAGGCAGTGACCAAGCTGGTGAAGAAAGAGGTGCAGTCCATTGAAGTCATAAAGGAAAACCTGAGCGATTTTCTTGGTGTCGAAAAGCATCGCTACGGATTGGCCGAGGAAGAGGACCAGATTGGCGTCGTGACCGGTCTTGCCTGGACATCGGTGGGGGGCGATATCCTGTCGATCGAAGCCCTGCGCCTGCCCGGCAAGGGCCGGATGAAGACCACCGGCAAGCTGGGCGACGTGATGAAGGAATCCATCGACGCCGCTTCATCCTATGTCCGGTCCATCAGCCCGCAGATAGGGGTAAAGCCGCCACGGTTCGACACGCTGGACATCCACGTTCACGTGCCCGACGGGGCGACGCCGAAAGACGGGCCAAGCGCCGGTCTCGCGATGGTAACCTCGATCGTGTCGGTCCTGACGCAGATCCCCGTGCGCCGCGACATCGCCATGACCGGCGAAGTCAGCCTGCGCGGTAAAGCGATGCCTATCGGTGGCCTGAAAGAGAAGCTTCTTGCCGCACTGCGGGCCGGGATCAAGACGGTCTTCATTCCGCAGGAGAACGAAAAGGACCTGATCGAAATCCCCGATAACGTGAAAGAAGGGCTCGAGATCATTCCCGTCTCCCACGTGAGCGAGGTTCTGGCAAAGGCATTGGTGCGCAAGCCGGAGCCCATTGAGTGGGACGAAGCTGCCGAAGAGGCCGCCGCCGCTGCTGCCCTGAAGCGCAGGGACGACAGTATTGGAGCCGGGTTTCACTGAAGCCGCATATATCTGAATGACTTGAGGGGTGCAGTCCAGACTGCGCCCCTTTTTCGTGGCGGGGCTATGCAGGCTCTTTGCCCTGGGTTAGCTTGAATTGAACACTGTACGGAGACTGGAAAGCATGACGAAAAACGAAACCGGGCGCGAAGGTGACACGGTCAAGCTGAACGTCAAGAGCCCACCGACCCCTGTGACCCCCGCCGCGGCCAAGGGCGCATCGAAGCTCAAGGTCACCGATGGCGACGGATCAGCCCCTGCTGTGAAGGTCGAAGGCGGCGAAATGGTGAAGAAGCCAGAATTTCTCGATCGCGCCATGACGCGGACAGACGTCAAGAAGTCAGAGGCGAAACCGGCGATCGAAGCTGCACTGGCGACCATGGCCGAGGCTCTCAAGGACGGCGAGGAATTGCAGCTTCCGCCCTTGGGCAAGATCAAGGTCGTCAAGTCTCGCGATATCGGTGACGGGGCGCAGGTCCTGACACTCAAGCTGCGGACGATGAAGGACGGCGCAGGGCAGGGCTGATCTGTGTGATTTCCGGGTTGCGAACGTCGTCCGAAAGCCCTAAATCACGCCGCACGGGTGATTAGCTCAGTGGTAGAGCGCTTCGTTCACATCGAAGATGTCAGGAGTTCAAATCTCTTATCACCCACCATCGTTCCTTTTTACGCGCCAAGAGACGTCGGGTCCGGCACTTTTGCCGTGACTGTTTCTGCTTTGGGGCAGGGATCGAAGCCTCTGATCCGGCCCTGCACCTTTGCCATGTCGCTCCTGCCGGTTAGTGGGCCAGCAGGGCTGCAAAATCCGTCTGGTCGATGACTGATCGTGTGGTGCCGCCGAAGACGGTCTGTCGCATCCGAGAGTGGCCGTAGGCCCCCATCACCACGAGGTCGGCACCTGTTTCGGCAGAGCGCTTTTGAATGCAATCACCGATTTCCTGACCGCCGCTTGGATATTGCTGCAGGTTCACATGACATCCATGATGACTGAGCCACCTTGCAACATCCGACCCCGGGTTTTCGCCATCATGATCTTTAGATGCGACAGGATCGAAGACACCTATCGTCACCTCTTCTGCTGGGTTGGGGCACGGTTTCTTGAGACAGTTCTGAGCGCTATTTTTCGATCGAAGGAGAATAGGACATGGACGACAAGAACACCTCGACATCTGGCGCGACGGAGGCCACGGCCTCGTCGTCGC